>JADDYB010000036.1_pt1 | contig 36967 bp, 39 predicted proteins | sample 8641941 | NCBI WGS metagenome assembly JADDYB01 (sample SAMN16275377, study PRJNA637457) | freshwater sediment metagenome | isolation source: Lake Kineret sediment | place: Israel: Lake Kineret | collected 2013
AAATGCATGTACAAAAATGAGAAATGACCAAGAAGCACGAATCGAGTGGAGATTTACACGGGAAAAAGCACGAGAGAAATTCAAACTTCCAACATGACATAACTAAGAAGCTGAGATACTAGTATCACCATCATCGTTGAGGTCCGAGCTGAGGAAGCGCTCTGGGGTGGCAAAGACCATGACATTCTGATAGATGGGAGGATCGCTACCTTCATTCCGACATAAAAAACAATCTCTCCAAAGTTTATTATCTTCAATCTCACCAACCTCTTTCTTAAGTTTTTCTTTCATTTTTTCAACAAATTCTTTTGTTGCTTCTACAGCTGCCTCTCTTGCTAAGTCAAATTTTGTATTTCCATTGATTTTTTCTTCGGAATCCTTAGTGGAACCTGGCTTATCTTTGTTATATTTCTCATGAGGATATCCATCCCCAGGTGGATTAGATGGATCGTCAGCTTTTGGGTCATAACCTGTCAGCTTAAGGTTAGCTGGTGGAGTTTTCTTAGGGTCAAGTAGCGCCGCTAAAGCTTTTTCCTTGTCACCGTCCGAGAGGTCGCCATAATTTGAGTGGGAAAAAAAGTCTTGCAGCGCATGAAGCCCCTGTCCCATAGCTTCATAGGCCTCTCCAATTTGGCTTCTCCCTACTTCCTCTCGGTTCTTTAGGTACTTCATGGCTTCTTCCATCTGCTCGTTAACATACTTAGAACCATCCATAAATGCCTGTTCGTTGGTCTTGTCTGGCCCTCTATCAAAGTGGTGTTGAGGCGCATAAGTTTCTTTATGAAGAAATTCATCAAAGTCTATATCTGTGTTAGCATCTTCTATAAGCTCGATTGCGCCATGCTTAATGCCCAGTTTTTCAAGTGCCTCTTGAGTTATTTCTTCATGGATGCTTTCTCCAAAACTTATACCCAAAATACCTGGGCCACGTGAATCAAATGCATATGCAGAAGGAAAGCTGAAGGCGACAAGACCTAAAAATGCAAAAAATACAACGATTAATACTTTTAATTTAAAAAAAAACAAATCTGATTGAATTTGCTGACATTTTAGTCATTTTTTTCTCCTCCTTTTTCCATTTTCTTGGTTTCTCCAGATGTCCAGGCTGCTGCACCTAGCCTAACCTCTGTTACAGCACAGGGCATGGTAAGAAAAACCACCAATGGTAGACAAATTACACTTCTCCAGAGTCTCTTGATTGAAGAGTTATTTCTCATTTCCCTCATAATTTTCACCTTCCGTCATTTCTCTATATATTTTACATTTTTCATTTTATAAACTTTGGGTCTATACTCATTACAACAAAACCGGCGGTTGGAACCGCCGCCTAACCTAATATTGGTTCCGTCACACTGTCTCGATTTTTCCGAGATCTCTCTTCAAAAAGAGGGGATTCCCCTTCGGGGTTAAATTTGACACTTAGACATGGGTGGGATATGAATTCAACAGAATAATGACAGAGAGCAGGTTTGTCATCAGTCTTATCGTTCTCCCTGCCAATATCATTGACGATAAGGCAGCAATCCATATTATATAAGGCTGAACACAACAAGACACTCTTGATTGCCTCAGAATTAGGACAATCTTGAAGCATTGTACCATGTATTTCGGTGAGCAAAAATGTTAGCAATATCTGTAACATCGAAACTCGGTGGATAGTTAGCGAATCCTCTACTCCTCATGAGTTGAAAAAACTTCTCTCCCTTCTGTTATTAAATTTGTTCAGTAAAATTAGGACTATTGTTCAAATAAATGGAAACATTTATAAGGACACGAAACGAGGAGAGATATGGATGGAACCGCACCAGATCACTTGAAGGGTGACATCTCCAAGCTCCTGAGTGAGCATACCAAAGACATCACTCTCCTCCTGCATGCTCTAGCCCACAAAAAGAGGCTGCACGTCCTCACCTTACTCGTCACAGAGCCGCAGACCTTCAGAAAACTGCAGAAGGCGACAGGACTTGGCAAGACCGCACTATCCCATCACCTTGGGCTGCTGGTGAAAGCGGGCATAGTGAACCACATAGAAAGAGGCCGTTACGAGCTGAATCCCGATGGCAGAGCACTTTTGAATGCTCTTACCACTACATACAATGCTTCCAGAAGAAAAAAAGAGCAGGAAGCAGCGAAACGTGCGAATTACATCCAGAAAATCCACACAAAGGAGGTATACATCATGAAGGAATTGAAGGTTGAAATAGTCAGCCTGGCACCCATGCATGTTGCCAGCGTCAGGGTTATCAGCGAGACTCCTGAACGTGATGCATGGGAAAAGATGCGTGCATGGGCAGAGCCAAGAGGTCTCCTGGAAGACATTGAGAAGCATCCTGTCTTTGGCTTCAATAACCCCAATCCCTCACCCAGTCAGAAGGAGTATGGCTACGAGTTCTGGATGCGAGTGGGCCCTGACGTTCAGTCAGAGGGCGAGATTAAGGTCAAAGAGGTTGAGGGTGGTCTCTATGCGGTCACGACGTGTAACTTGAGAGAGGAGCTGGAATCGGAGTTCTTCAAGAAAGAGGGATACCTAGAATCCTGGAAGAAAATTGGAGACTGGGTCAAATCCAGCAAGTACAAGGTTGGCAGCCATCAGTGCTTAGAGAAAGCTCACGACCCTGGGGCATCTGCGGACGAACTGATTCTGGATTTGTACTGCCCCATTGAAGAGCAGGTGAAATAGGATTATTTCTTTTCTTTCTTTTTCTTTTGTGGATGGATTAGAGAAGGAAGAATGGATTGACTGAATAACCCATTACTGTGAGGATGAAGCTCTTGATTTCCACCTTCAAGAGAGCTCGGTGATATCACTCAGTCAATTGAGATCATCAAACGCTGCTATTCATGACACCATATTAATCAGCGGCAGTACTGACACCATAATGCAATAAGCTGGGTTGTTTTGTAATTGATTTTTCAATTTCAGTTACTACATCCTCGTAACCACGTACAACTATTGGTTCTACATCCCTTTTCAGGATTTTCCACCCCTCATTATTTCCACTCACCTTGTCAACACTTTCCAGAACAAATACCTTCTTTCCCTGGTTCTTAGCATACCATGCCTGGACGAGAGTCCCTCCATGTGTTCTATTCTTCATCTCAACTATCAAGACCCCTTTTGACAATATACTGATGATTCTATTTCTCATATACATTCTGTGCCCTAATCCCTGTGCATCTGGAGGAAATTCTGAAATGCAAAATCCATTTTCCACAATTTGATTGAAAAGGGGAAAATTCTCTCTTGGATAGAATACTTTCCTGGCAAATCCTGTTCCCAGAACAGCAATTGTCCTCCCGCCTACATCGAGCGCTCCCAGATGTGCTTGGGTATCTATGCCGTGTGCCAGCCCACTGATGATGGTGTACCCCTCTCTAGCCAGCTCTTGAGCACTCGTTCGTGCACTGTCTCTCCCCAGTTGCGAAGGTTCTCGTGTCCCCACTATGGCAACGGCATGCCCATCAGTGTCTTTTATGTCACCCTTCACATAGACAACGAGGGGTGCATCTTCTAGGTCATGCAATCTCGGGGGGTAGCTTTCCCCATCAAATTTGGTACCAACCTTTACTCCTTGTGATAGTATTCCTGTGATTTCCTTTTGAATATCATCAATATCAATTTTCTTCCTGCTTTCCAGTAAAGAAGTCAGAGTACTACTTTGGAGCTTTAATTCCCTCATTTTGTCATCCTCTGCATGCCATGCACGCTCAAATGAGTTGAACTTTCTGTATAATTTATCAATTGTCCTGTCACCTACATTTTCAATTTTCTTGAATGCCATAAGATACACTAGTTCTTCTCTATTCACGTGAATCACCTTTCAGTGTGGTATCTCTTGCCAGAGCAAGAACATTGACTTCTCCCGCTCCTGCATTTTTCAGCACTCTTGCACATTCATCTATCGTGGCGCAGGTGGTCACGACATCATCAATCAACAGTACCTTCTTACCCTTTAACTCTTTTGGTTGCGTAACAGCGTTTTGAAAAGAAATGGAACCCCACTGTAGCTTAACGAGGTGAACTGTGTCCTCTTTATGAATAAAAAAAGAAAAAGGTTACAGATTTTCCAGACACTTCTTGGCCTGTTCCAGCACGGCTGTAGCTTGCAGCGCCCAGTAGTTGGCAGCGATGTAGTTTCCTCTTTGATAGTTCTCTTCTGCCTTCTTCAAGTACTCTTCCGCCAAGTCCAGCAGTATCTTGCAGGGCCCCACGTCCTTTCCTTTTTCCTGTAGGCTGGCAAACTCTCTTCGGAGTAAATCCAGGGTGCTCTGAGCTGAAGTAATCTTGTTGTTGGCGACGGGCTGCATCTGCTTGTTGTAGTCAGGCGCAGGTTCATTCACAGGGATTGGTGCAGGGATGACCACAGTGTTTGAGGTAACGGTGGGAGAGTAAACAGTTTCAGGGACTGTCGAATCCAGTCCACTCGCATTTCCTGAAAAGGTGACCGTTCCTCCCGACGCTTGTGCAGAAACCTGGTACACCCACGTGAACGTCTCCGTCTTTCCTTGATCAATGTCCTTCGATGTTGGGTTAGGTCCGGAAGTGAGCACTGCAGATGCACTTCCTTTCAGATCCATGGTTAATGTAGAAGGTGTTACCGACGTGATGGTATTACAACACGGGTTGGTGACAGCCATGGTCACGGTCACAGAATCCCCTGATTGGGCGATACCCGGAGACGCTGCCAGTGATGCCTCCAGTTTGTACTCTGTTGTACCAGGGGCGCCTGTGGGCACTACAAAGGTCATGACCATGAGGAATGAGACCACTCCTATCAGAGATTTCGTGCAATGCATCTTTTTCCTCCTATACATTTTTTTCTTTCAATGAATACCTTATCATATATAAAGTTTTCGGTAAAAATGAGGAAACCCATGAGAAGATTACAGATGCTTCAAGATCTTTCTTTCATGCAATGGGAGTTAATGCAAGGAAAGCACCTGCTGCTTCAGCACTCTCAAGGTCATGGAAAAAAGATGATGAGCACCTGTCATCAGTGACAAAAGATCATCAGTAACGAGAGACATTCTGTGGACACCCTCTCCACCCACAACACTTATATACCTAGTGCAGATTCCCATGCATGGAACGAGAAGAATACAAGAGAAAGGCGATCCATATAGGAATGGGTCTGTGGGCCTTTTATCCTCTCTTGGTTACCAAGTATTACGCTTTACTCATCTGCACTCTCTTTCTTCTTTTGGTCCTCTTTGTTTTCAGGGAACATCGCTGGAAAGCTGCCTTTGATGCGATGGCGCGTAAAGAAGACTACACCCACGGGTACTTAATGGGTCCATTGATTTATATATTGGCTGTCATGTTCTGTGTGGGATTTTATCCCGCATACATTGCTGCAGCGAGCTTTTCCATCATGGCTTTTGGAGATGGGTTCGCCACCATTATTGGGAGAAATCTTGGAAAGCACAAATACCCTCATTCTGACAAGACAGTAGAAGGCTCCCTCGGGTTTCTGGTCTTCGGCTTTCTCGTGACCGTGCTGATCTTAGTGGTGTTGACCCGGCTTGTGAGCTTTGAGGGACTGGATGCGAGTGTGTGGAACCTGGCGAAAATTGCACTCATGGGCGCTGTGTGGGGGACTCTTGTGGAGACCCTCTCTTTTGAGAAGTACAGGAGGGGAGGCATTGTTGGAAGAGCTCTCGTGGATGACAATTTCTTTGTCCCGGTCGTGGCAGGGCTTGTCATGAGTCTGTACGTGGTAGTATGAAGGCTGACCTGCACTTTCACACAACGATGAGTGACGGCACTGCCTCTCCTGCTACCATGGTGAAAGCTGTCAAGAAAAGAGGACTGGACGGATTTTCCATCACAGACCACGATATTCTCGGTGATGTCCGTGAATACAGAGAGCTTGCCCGAGATTTGGGACTCATATACGTGAGTGGTATTGAGATCACCACTCAAAAGGGTCACTTACTGGCGTATGCGACACCAGATGAGGCAGACATACTGCGTGAATTCAAACCCCTGCAGCCTCTCCAGTTTTACGTGGAAAAGGCTGAACCGACCAGCATCATACTCTCACCTGCCCATCCCTTCGACCATCTCAGATTTGGCATGGGGAAAGAGATTTTCACCTGCACCTGGGATGCTGTGGAGACCTTCAATGGTTCTGCCGTTTTTCCCTTTTCCAACAGGAGGGCCCACGCTGCGGCAAAAGCCCTCAACCTGCCTGAGATTGGAGGGAGTGACGAGCACACTCCCTACTACGTGGGGCTGGCCTACACGGAGGCAGACGCATCCACGGCCGAAGAGGTCATCACCCGCATCAGAAAGGGGCGCACCTCTGTCGGTGGGAAGCATCTGAATTTCCTTCAGTTTTCCCGCAGGATGCTGAAATCCAAAATATTTAAATAGGTAGAATGAAACGTAGTCCATGCTCCCTATACAAGATTATCGCCCCACCAGAATTTTCCCTGCAGTTACCTACAGTATTATTGCTGTGAACATTCTAGTGTTTGTGCTCGAAGTCTTCATGGATCTACAGGGATATCTGGAGTGGTTCTACAACACCTTTGCCATGACCCCGTACCTTGTTGTACAGGGAAAGCTGTTGTACACCCTGTTCACCTCCATGTTCATGCACGGGGGAGTCCTTCACATCGTGGGTAACATGCTCTACCTGTACATCTTCGGGAACAATGTAGAAGACAGCATGGGAAGCAGACGCTTCTTCGTCTTTTATCTTCTGTGCGGCCTCTTGGCTTCCTTCGCCCAGATATTCATGAATCCAGATTCACAAATACCCAACCTCGGTGCTTCGGGAGCTATTGCAGGTGTTCTAGGGGCATACATGGTGCTCTACCCGAGAGAGCGCATAGGCGTCCTCCTCGGCTACATGTTTGTGAGACTGCCTGCTATTTTTGTCTTACTGTCCTGGTTCGTGCTCCAACTCTTCAGCGGCTTCTTGTCTTTGGGGGGTCCAGAAATGGGCGGAGTTGCCTTCTTTGCTCATATTGGAGGGTTCATAGCGGGGATGATCTTCATTTTCTTCTTCAGGAAGCGACAGTCAGACAGATGGTGATGGAAGAAAGCTGATCTGAAGGAAAAGGTTAATATAGGTATAACCCCAATCGGAAGGAGATAACCATGGGTATAGGAAAAGGGTTCGTCGACAAGGTGCTGGGAGATGTATTCCATCCAGGTGGATTGAAGCTCACATCTGAACTCGCACAGCTGGCAGAAGTCGACAAAGATACCGACGTGCTGGTCTTAGCCTGTGGAGATGGAGGAAGCGCCATCTTCGTGGTCCAGGAGTTTGGTGCCAAGGTATATGCTGTGGATATTGCACCTGAAAAGGTCAAAGAAGCCACCAAAAAGGCTCGGAAGCTGAGGTTATTGAAGAGAGTCTTTTTCAAGAACGCTTCTGCTTATGATTTACCATTCCTGGGAGATATGTTCGATGTGGTCCTATGTGAGATGACGATTTGTTTGTTCCCTGATCGGTTAAAAGCGTTACGAGAGGCGTACCGGGTGCTGCGGCCCCACGGGACGGTGGTGTTTTCGGGCGTGATCATCCATGAAATTTCTGCAGAGACGGAACTGAAATTCCGAGAGCTCACGTGTTTATTCAGTGCTCCATCCATCCCTGAATATGTGGAACTGTTCAAGAAAGCAGGGTTCAAGGAAGTGAAGGGGATTGATCGATCAGAGATCGCTGAAGAGCAGTACGATGACCTGAAGAAGAAATGGTCGAAGCTGCGATTCTTCTCCAAAATCTTCTTACAGGACACAGTGGTCAACGAAAAGGAGTTCACTGACCTGATCAGGGAGGGTGAACGATTGATAGAGGAGAGAAAAGTGGGGTACGCCATTTTCATTGGGAAGAAATAGTGTATACTTTTTGGTGGGGGGATAGATTCTGTGCTCGAGAGATCTTTCAACAACAAGATTCTATCGAGGACTATCCGCTAGGTCAGATGCAATATGACATCTTTCATCTCACAACAAAGAGCCGTTACCATACATTCCTCATTGATTGTTTCTCTGAATTTCCAGCATGGAATCTGCATTGTCGAGTCAAAGATCATTTATTTTCGAGATTAGCAATCTCCAAGTGGGAGGAGAGGACTCAATTCCTGAAAATGCTGTCTTCTATGCAACATCTCGGTCTTATTGAGGATTATGAAACGTCTCTTCCGTTCGAGAGTCAGAGTTTTCACCCTGGTGCTCCATGTCCTGCTCCATCTCCATAACCAAGTGGGACAATTCCACCGGTGAAAAGAGACAGGTTGGTAGGAATTATTACTTTATCCGTGAAAGAATGATTGTTTCTTCCATTCATAAACATTGTGTGAGCAAAAAATGAACTGCAACAGATAGAAAAAGGTGTGCAAAAATTTTATGCGTAATAATTTTAGCTTACTTTCAGATGTGAGTTTTAATGGAATGATTGCGATTCTCATAAGAAGTGTGCAAAAATGTTTTACATTTCCATCTACTGATATTTCCAATAACTTTATAAATGACAAGACATCTACAGGATGGAGGTGAACTAAATGGAACCCAGAATTGAGGACTACCTGGACTCCACCTGCGTGGCTTCCACTGGTGGTGACCCTGGCGGTTTCGTGATGGCATTGTAGATAGTCTTTTTGAGGCTATTCTTTTTTCTTTTTTTTGGCGTTTTTCTACTAATCGAGTCATTCATAGTAGTAGTTTGCTGTATTCCCAGATGCGAAGTGAGGAGCACCATAAGATCATAAGATCTGACAACCTCACAGATACCATAGCTTTATAAATACACAACAAGAGACCACCAGCAGATTTAAATAGGATCATAAGGAGTATATCCCATGATTTTTGTTCATGGTGCTGGCATGAATGAAAAAATTTGGTTGTATCACAAAAAGACTTTTCCAGATGCTTTTTTCCTGACACTGCAAAGGAACCTACAGAACCCTCCCTCGATGCAGTGGTTCACCCAGGACCTCACACATTTCATGGACGCACACTCCTTGGACACAGTCTTTCTGGTGGGTCATTCCCTGGGAGCGGGGGTGGCTTTAAGTTACGCTCTTTCCCATCCTCACAGAGTCACTGGATTGATCCTCATTTCTGCCTCGCCAAAATTCCAGGTCCCCGAACGCCTGCTCGCCATGATTCTGGAGGATTTTGACCAGTTCGTTGACATTATTGTTGACATGGGCTTCTATGAGGAGGCACCTGAGAGTGTGAAAGAAGTTTTCAGGGCTGTTATGCAGGAGATGTCTCCAGAAGTCGTACACTTTGACTACGCATGTGCCAACACCTTCGATATCCAGGATAAGATACGCAATATTTCAGTTCCGAGTCTTGTCATAACACCAGAAAACGATGGAATGATCCCCCTAGAGATTGCAGAGTCTTTGGCAGAGGAGTTGAAGAATTCGCAGTTCACCCTCATACCAAAAGCAGGCCACATGGTCATACTGGAGAAGCCTGACATAATAACTAGAGAGATCAAGGCGTTCTTCGATTATCTGCAGAGATGATGTGCACTGCATCCAGTATTTGGTTCATTGGAATGGGGTACTCAATTCGCTGCACTATTTTTTCTGCAACAGAGTTACTGAACAAAAGCGTTACCACATACAAGGATGCATCAATACCTGAAGTAACCCCCGTGGAGGTGATGACATTCCCGTCATGGACTACACGATGTGGAACAACGGTGTGTCCTTTTTGTCTGAGTTCTTCCTGAAACTGACTATGGGTGGTACACACTCTATTCGTGAGCATTCCTGCTTCATGCAGAAGAAAGGTTCCAGTACACACTGATAAAATGAGGGTATAACCTGCGTGGGCTGTACGCAGAAAATTTACTACTTCTGATCTCTCCTCGCTGGGTTCACGTGCTCCTTTTCCACCAGGTACCACGAGGACAGTACCACCCTCTTTCTGATCTAATGGATGTGTCCGCAGGACACGGAGGCCATGCTTGCACACTACTACCTCTGTGGGTGCGAGAATGGCAAGTTCACAGTGACAATCTGTAACATCAACTATTTTTCCAAACACTTCGAAGGGACCAACTATGTCCAGTTCTTCTACAAGGGAGAATCCCAGAAAGTCGATTTTGATGCGCTTCATAGCGTGTACAGCACGTTAGGGGATCATAAGCTTTTCTATAGACATCCTCCCACTGGTTTCTCTGGTTGCAGCCTCACCTCTCCCAAACCTATATAAAGTGAATCTGAAAGGTAAGTTGGGTGAGATCATGACAAATATCTTTTTCACAGAGGAAGAGAATGCTTTCCGTGAAGAGTTGAGAACATTTATTGAAGCTGAGGTTGCCCCTCATGCTCGAGAGATTGAGGAGAACAACAGATATCCTCGAGAAATCCTCAAAAAGATGGGAGATGCTGGATACCTTGCTGTTTTTCATTCACCTAAATACGGCGGCGGTGGGAAGGGATTGTCCACCGAGATCATTGTGTGTGAAGAGCTTTCAGCAGTGAGCCCGGCGACAGACATGAGCAGGATGGCTTCAGTGACGTTGTGCGGGGCTCCACTGAGGCGGTTCGGGACAGAAGAGCAGAAACAGAAGTGTTTGGTCCCGGTCATCAAAGGAGAGAAAGTGGGTGCCATTGCTATTACAGAACCCAAGGTGGGATCAGATACGGCAGGAATGGAAACGAAGGCAGTAAAAGACGGTGACGAGTACGTCATCACTGGTGAGAAAAAGTTTATCACTAATGGTTCGCAGGCGGATTACCTTTGTTTATTTGCCATTACAAATCCTTCTGTTGATCCGAAGAAGGGTATGTCTGCCTTCATATTCCCGAAAACGACCAAGGGATTTTCCGTGGTAGAAGACCACAACCTCATGGGTATGAAGGGTGCCAGGGTCTCCCACTTGAAGTTTGATGGCTGCAGGATACCTGCCGAGAACTTGATAGGGAAGGAGAATGAGGGATTCAGGGTTTTAATGGACGAACTGGACTCCGAAAGGACGGCTATAGCTGCAGAAGCAGTGGGATACTGCAGAGTCCCTTACGAGGAAGCAGTGAAGTGGTCGGTGGAGAGAATTCAGTTTGACAAGCAAATCCGCTACTTTGAGGGTGTATCCTTCAAAGTTGCTGAGATGGCTACAAAAATTGAGGCTGCTCGGCTATTGACACTGAAAGCAGCGAGAATGTACGACAAAGGGATGAAGATCACGAAAGAAGCTGCCATGGCCAAGATATTTGCCACAGAAACGTCTGTAGAAGTGGCGAACAACGCTTTACAGATTTTGGGCGGGAACGGGTACACGAAGAACTACCGGGTGGAGCAGTTCTTGAGAGATGCACGGTTGATGATGATCGGTGGTGGGACTGCAGAGATTCTGCGGTTCTTGATCCAGAGGGAGATTTACCTCGAAAAAAATTATTGATTTTCTTTTTTTATTTTAGTTTTATTTTATTTTGTGAGGTTTCTTTTTTACATTCAGGCAGTGCATCTGACGGCTTATCTCCACACTTGTATGGAGGCATATTTTCTTTGAGTTTACGATTTCTCCAATTTCTGTCGTATTCATTTTTCTGAAAAGGAGTATCCACATTGTACGAAAAGAACAAATTCATTTACGGAGCACCAAACCTCTACAGAGCACCAAAACATTTATAAAAGCTGAAGCGAAAGAAAGAGAAAGATATCAAAGAACGGAGGTGAAAAGAATGGAACCCAGAATTGAGGACTACCAGGACTCCACCTGCGTGGCTTCCAGTGGTGGCGTTTTTATGTTAGAGTAAGAAATGAGATAATACACACTTCAATTTTTTCTCTTTTTTTTACTTTTGTTTTTAAATTTCTTGATTTTTACTCTTCTGAAACAATTCTGCGGTTCTTGATCCAAAGATAAATCTATCTCGAGAAAAAATATTGATTTTCTTTTTTTATTTTAGTTTTATTTCCATTCTATTTTGCGAATTTTATTTTTCTTGTTTTATTTTCGTTTTTGTTTTATCATTCTGGTTCTGTGTCTTTCCAGAAAGAGACATTCTTAGCACTTGTCATAACAAAATCCTACATCCTTCACAAACGAATCTTTATAAGTAACACAGCTGTAGATGAGATACACATCAGAGAATGGAGGTGAAAAGAATGGAACCCAGAATTGAGGACTACCAGGACTCCACGTGTGTGGCTTCCACTGGTGGTGATATAACCAAATTCATGGAACTCTAAAATGTCAAATCGTGAGTGAGACTTCTGAACCTGGTAGATTTTCTTTTCATTTTATTTTTTGATTTTGCGATTTTTTTATGCTAATAGTAATGTTATGACAACAGCTTTTATCAAGGGAATATTGTCTTATTGACATAATGAACTCAGGCAGATTATCTGGTCTCCAGGGGAATCTACCTCGAGAGAGGTTATTAATTTTTTTCTTATTTTCTCGTCCTGATAGCCTACTTCCCACCTATTCCACAAAAGCAGCTTTTTCGGCATACGAAAGCTATTTAAGGTACTACTACTAATAGCAGTCACTATCAGTGATAGTTAAGATGACTATCGCGGTAGTGAGTTCCCCCGACTCCTTCACTCACCCTGATTGGTGGTGCAGTCACGAAGGAGATAAAAAGGAGAATAATGGAGGTGTAAAAATGGAACCCAGAATTGAGGACTACCTGGACTCCACGTGTGTGGCTTCCACTGGTGGTGATATAACCAAATTCATGGAACTCTAAAATGTCAAATCGTGAGTGAGAGTTCATGACCTGATAGATTTTCTTTTTATTTTATTTTTTGATTTTCTTCAATTTCTGACGTATTTATTTTTCTGAAAGAGAAAACCCCACATTGTACGAAAAGAACAAATTCATTTACGGAGCACCAAATCTCTACAGAGCACCAAAGCATTTGTAAAAGCTGAAGCGAAAGAAAGAGAGAGATATCAAAGAACGGAGGTGAAAAGAATGGAACCCAGAATTGAGGACTACCTGGACTCCACGTGTGTGGCTTCCACTGGTGGTGTAGTCATGAGAGCATAGAGGAACCAAGTAATACCACACTTCGATTTTTTCTCTTTTTTTAATTTTTGATTTACAGCCAGTATCTGAAATTTCTCTTTTTTTATTTTTATTTTAAATCTTAGATTTCTCTATTCCTATTTTCCTGAAATTGGACACCACTTCCTATTTTTAGAGCGGATCAAATGAAAATGTGAGGAAATGACGAATTCTGGAGAACTCCAGAAAGCTTTATTGTGCCGCAACTTATAAAAGGATTTCCACCAACTTGACGAGCATGTACCACTATTCAAACAAGGTCTTTTGGGAAACCCAGAAGAAAGGAAGATTAGAAGCTGAAGGAAAACCCGATCTACCTGTTGCAACACCTCCAGAATTTGGTGGTCATGAAGGTATTCACTCTCCGGAGGACTTATTTGTGGCCTCCGTGAACTCGTGTGCCATGTCTACCTTCCTCACCTTTGCAGAGAAGACGAAGACAGAATTCACGAAATTTGAATGCAGTGCTGAAGGTACGGTGGATAAAGTGGAAGGGAAGCTCACGTTCACCACGATCGTCTTAAGACCGCACGTTCACGTCCCCACAGAACGGGAGAAAGAGCATGCCCTCCACGCTCTGGAGCTCGTTGAGAAGTACTGCCTGGTCACCAACTCTATGAGCTGCGTGGTGGAGATGCATCCTGAGGTCGTTGTGGGTTCGTAAACCTAGGTATTTATACTGTGCAGCCTCATGAGTACTATGGAGCACGAACACAGGTCCACTACCGAATACGATGACGTCTGCAGAAAAATCGCTGAAGAAATTGAGTCTGGCGCCATTACGACGAGAGAACAGCTCGATCAACGGAAACTGGACCTTTCAAAGCTGCATCACTTACCCAAAATAGTGTCAAACCCTGACATCCTTTCTGTGTCCACGAATGAAAAAGTGGCCAATTTGGTCCAGCGAAAACCCACCCGCACCATCTCCGGCGTTGCTGTCATAGCGGTTATGACGAGGCCCCACCCCTGTCCTCACGGAAGGTGCATCTACTGCCCTGGAGGAAAGACCACCCCCCAATCCTACACCGGGAGAGAGCCTGCAGCCATGCGAGGGATTCAGCACAATTATGACCCCTATCTACAGGTACAGGCCCGCCTGACCCAACTACGCGCCATCGGACATCCCACCGACAAATGTGAGCTCATTCTCATGGGCGGCACCTTCCCTTCAGAAGACATCACCTATCAAGAATATGTAGTAAAGAGATGTTTTGATGCATTTAATGGAAAAGATTCTTCAGACATTGGTGATGCATTGCACCAGAATGAGAGAGCAGAGAACAGGGTGATTGGACTGGCTTTTGAGACGAGGCCTGACTGGTGCAGACAGCACCACATTGAAAGGATGCTGAACTTTGGGGCAACACGCGTCGAGCTGGGTGTGCAGAATGTGTATGATTCTCTCTACGAGAGGGTGGGGAGAGGGCACACTGTGGAAGATGTGGTTCAAGCTACCAAGGATCTGAAGGATGCGGGGTTAAAGGTAGGGTACCACATGATGCCGGGGTTACCGGGTTCTGATTTCGAAATGGATTTGAGAGCGTTTCAGAGGCTGTTTAAAGACCCTCATTTCAGGCCTGATATGCTAAAGATATACCCGTGTCAGGTGCTTGAGGATACGGGATTGTATGAGCTGTATGAAAGAGGGGAGTATGCACCGTACCGTGAGGAGGAGCTGGTGGCGTTAATGGTGGAGATCAAGAGGGGCCTGCCCAAATACGTGAGGACTATGCGGATTGGGAGGGACATCCCCTCAAATTTGATAGTTTCAGGGATTAAGAAGACGAACATTGGCCAGATCATTGAGAGGAGGCTGGATGATTTGCAGATTGAATGCCAGTGTATCAGGTGCAGGGAAGTTGGACGGAACATGCTCAGGGGGGTGGAACCTGATTTTGACAACATTCGATTGCTGAGAGAGGAGTACGAGGCTTCAGGGGGAAAAGAAATCTTTTTGAGCTTTGAGGATGTTGAAAATCATCTATTGATATCTTTTCTGAGATTGCGGATACCCGTGGCATCATGGAAAGAAGAGGTTGGAGAAGATGCTGCCCTCGTGAGGGAGGTGAGAGTCTACGGTCCTTTAGTTCCCATTGGCCAGAAACCGGTAAAGGAATGGCAGCACCGTGGGTTCGGGGAAGACTTATTAAGGGAAGCTGAGAAACTATGTCTCACCCATCGCAAGAAGAGACTGATGGTGTGCTCAGGTGTTGGTGTGAGAATGTACTACCAGAATCGAGGGTATGAAAAGATTGGCCCTTACATGGGAGTTGATCTGGATGAACTGGGATAGACTGCTCGAGGAAGTGAAGAAAAAAGCACGCGAAGGAGATAGGAAGTGCGCGCAATTCCTAGAATTGTTTGAGGAGTTACCTTTAGGATTGAAAGAAAGGGCCATGAAGTGTGCAATTGAGATTAATGTGTACTTCGGGAAACATGGGGAGATTACAGAGAAGGAAATTCTGGAAATAGCCGAGAGATGGGGCGTTAAAGAACTGCTGGAGGAAGATATCTTCATGGTACAGTTCCAGAAGTTCATGGGGACGGGAGAGGATAGAGGAGGTGAATTAGCATGAAAGAGGTGGTGACTGCAATTTTGAAGAGGGGAGACAAGATTTTGATTGTGAAGAGAGGGATAAGAGTGGATACCTTTGTAGGGAAGTGGTCTGGAATTTCAGGGAGGATGGAGAACACTCCTTTGGAGAGTGTGCTACGGGAGATAAAGGATGAGACAGGGATTCCAGAAGAGAAGGTCAAATTGATAAAGGAAGGTGACCAAATCCTGGCTTCGGGTGAGAATATTGATTTTAAGGTCTATCCATTTTTATTTGAGGTGAAAGAGGACAAGATTCAATTGAACTGGGAAAATACTGAGTACAGATGGATATTGCCTGAGAAGATCGCAAACTACAAGACTGTCCCGAAGTTGAGAGAGGTCATAGAAGAGGTTTTGAAATAGAGAATTACGGCTATTGAAGATCTTACTTCACCCTTTTCTTCCCTATCACTGATAACATCTCTAACCCTGTCCGAATATTCTGAATCCTTCCTGCAGAATGTTCCGACTTCCCCCCATACCTTTCGTAGTACCCGACTGGGATCTCTATCACCCTCATGTCTGCCTTCATCATTTCAATCATCATTTCCACAGAAAACGAAGCTCCCCCACTCTCTAACCGGTCTTTAACCCGTTCATACGCTGTCTTCCACACCCCCCGGTACGTGCAGCCCACATCGGTAAACCGAGCCCCCTTCCCCCACCACAAGACCTCCACCAGTTTTCCCAGTACCACATTCCCCCACCTTAAAAACCAGTCCATGTGAGCGCCCTCATCAATAAACTGCCTGTGTGTCCGTGTCCCCACAACGAGGTCACACTCTTTGAGGTACTCCAGTATCTTCGGGAGATCTTTTGATTTAAAAGAAGCATCTGCCTCGGTGATGATCAGAATGTCTCCCTTCGCATTGGTTAACCCACACTTCAAAGCGTTCCCATAACCTTTTAGAGGCTCAAAAACTAATTTAACCTTCAACTCTTCAGCAATGTGAGCAGTTCTGTCCGTACTGTTGTTATCTGCCACTACAACCTCATAACCCTTATCAAAGTCCTTCATAACGACACCAATCGATTCCTCCTCATTGTAAGCTGGAATAATGACACTGATACTGTACTCATCAAAGTGAGAGGAGCGCCACTCGTACGTGGCCAGGTTCAGATCTTTTAGTGTGTTGATGTTGGCGTAGTACCCTTCTAGGAAAAAAGCGTACACCCCCGATTCAGTGCGGGCAATCGTGTTGATGACATCAGTAATCTCAATCTCGTTCCTCAAGGGCGAGGGCTGTGCCTTTTTGATGTAGCGGAATACGATAGGGTCAAACACGTAAGTGCCAACCCCAAGAAGACCAGTGGTAGGTGACTGCGGCTTTTCAGTCAAAGATAGGATTTTATTCCCCTCAATTTCTGCAGTGTAATTTTTCTTTATCATATTCTTATTAATGTCTCTCTTAAATGCACATATTACATTGAAATCCTTTTCAAGTAATGAGAGCATCTCCTTGTGGTTAGTGTTGATGTACATCTCATCTCCAAGAATGACAAAAAAAGGGCGGTCAATGTACTCCTCACCCAACCCTACAGCATGGCCGATCCCTTTGCACTTCTCCTGGACAATGTAGTTGAGATCAACTTCAAGGTGTGATCCATCTTGAAAATAGTCCTTGATCTGCTCATCATGTTCACCAATGACGAGGTACATTTCCTTTGCATGCAATTGATCTCGCAGAATTTCCACAGTGTACTGGAGGAGGGGTTTTCCCTCTATGTCTAAGAGTGCCCGGGGTTTTTTCTCCTTAAGGGGGTACATTCGCATGCTGCGTCCTGCAGCAGGGACCAATGCAACAGGGTCCACTTGTTCTTCACCTCATGTCTTGTGAGAGACAATCTATATAAGGATTCCTTTGCCGTTGCGATGAACTGACAGTCACGTGATATCGTCCTATCTTTTGTCATGAAGGTGAACCAACATTATAAAGGGAGAAGTACAACGTAAGAGCATGAGAGTGGTACAGCACAAATTCACCCTGACCTTTGCCGCAGTCGCACTCATACTCTTCCTCTTGCTCATGACAGGCTCTCCACTCTACCCTCTTTCTGCTCTCGTGTTGGTCTTATACTTCCCCGGACTGTGCGTTTTGTCATTCTTAAAGAAAGAACTCACCATGGTAGAGGTTCTATTCCTCCCCTTTTTGATTGGGATTTCCTTCTGGATTGTATTTTCCTATTTTGTCTCAGAGTTAAACGTTTTACACCTGTTCACTGCAGTGGTAGTCTCTTTTTTGAGTTCAGTCTTCACAGATAGACAGAACATCCACGTAAATCCTGCCAAATTTTATGAAGTGGGGTTTCTTCTCACCTGTTTTTTATTCATGTTCTCGTACAGTTATCCCTGGTCCCAGTTCTTTGAATGGGCACCTCCTGGAGATGACATGAAATATCATGTAGCCCACATCCAGACCATTGCTGCAACCCATTCACTGCCTGAAAATTACGGGCCTCTCTACCCAGAGGTTACCACCTTAACCTACCCTCTGGGTTACCACATCATCATGGCCATGGTCTCCTCACCAGTAACGATGGCTTCTGTCATGATTTCAACCCTTCTCATACTACCTCTGGTGTGTTTCTCCTTCTATTTTTTGGGAAAAACATTTAACGAGAAAACTGGATTGTACTCCGCTTTTTCTCTCTCTTTTCTCTCTCTTTTCTTCCACCACTTATCATCGACTGCAACCTATCCCAATTTACTGGGTATTTCTCTCCAGGTACTCGGGTTCTCCCTCTTGATCGAGATGCTGAAAAATGGGACTAATCGCAACAGCTTATTCGTAACAGCACTGATTTTTGCCGCTTCTGTGGAGACCCACCCCTACATTCTTTTACTGAATGTATTTTTTCTCTTTTTCATCTTTTGCTGGTTTCTGTTAAAGGATTTTTCCAAGATAAAAATGGTAACCTATGTTGGGATGTTATTCCTTTTCTTGAGCATTCCCTATCTTCTCAGGCTGAGGTTCCCCGTGTATTCTCCCTTGGAGTTATCTTTTCTTACTGAATGGTATGTACAGGAATCTATCCGTTCCCTTCCAGATCTCGTCAAGAATATAGCTCTATTAGGTCCATTAATTCTTTTTTTCGGAGTTTTTGGAGCAATTATATCTGAAAAGAAAACTTTCTTAGCCTTATGGGCTGCTGCAGCACTCGTCATTCCTGTTCTCTCTAGTTTCCAGGTGAACTATCCTGGCTGGTACACAGTGTCTCCCAACAGATTTCTTCTCTATTTATTTGCTCCCTTGTGCATTTTTTGTGGAAAGTTCTTTGCGTGGCTGGAGGAAACTCTTCCACGGAGTAAATTTCTGCCTTTTGTGGCCATCATCATATTATTCTCTGTGGGGATGCACCATGTGAATTTATTTGACTCTTTCACCCCAAACCCTGTCACTGAAGTACAGATGAACCCAGATGATAAGTATGCTATAGCGTGGATTAGAGATAATACGCCTGAAGATTCCGTAGTTCTGAACACAGGGACTATTGGAGACTGCTCTTCATGGGTTCCTGTTCTCTCTTTAAGGAGGGTGATTTTTCCCTTTTTCTCTGGACATCGAGGGGATAACTGTATAGAGAAATTGAAAACGTATCAGAAGTTGAATGATTTTCAGATAATGAGGTATGCCCCGGATAGCGTGTTCGCCTTACAAGTACTGAGAAAATATGGTGTGACCTACATTTACATTCCCTCGTGGAAGAAGCTGCCGTTTCTCACCTTGTACGCTGAACCCTTGGTGGAGTCCCCCGTGTATGAACTCGTTGTCAAGAGGGGGGATGCCTACGTGTTCAGGGTTGATTATGATAAAAAACCAAAGATGACCTTTTTTACGGTCATGGAAAAAGCAGTAGTAGTGAAAGGTAAGTTTCCAGTAACTTTTGTGCCGAAATTCTCCCCTGATATTCTTGGAAGATTCTTTCTTCAGGTAGATTATACAGATGATTCCTATGGTAAACTGGATGTAAGCGAAAAGGAGTACCTCGGGAATATTGCCCTGTGCAACACGGGTGAAGAAAAATTCATGGTATTCCCTCTTTCAGGATGGGAGAAAATTGATTTTTTACTTTACAGTGAATCAGACTTGGTTTTGAAAAAGGTTGCACTTCTGCTTGGAGTGGAGGACACGGTCAAGGTTGAAGAGAATATTGGGTTGAAGGGGAAAGGGTGGATTGCATCGGAAGCCGGAGAGGTGACTGCTCCAGGGGAAGACCCTGGGTTGAGGATGTATTTGTTTGAGGTGAAAGGTGGTGAGCTTGTCATAAAATACGAGGACACAGGTTATGGGAATGTGGACATCAATGTCTCTGACAAAGAGGGGACCTGGCATGCTGTCAAGGTCATTTCTAGACAGAACACTGGAGAAACGAGAGAGGTGAGGGTTCCTATTGAGGGAGAGTACACTGTTCTGGCATTAGGTGTGTATGTGCATGGGGAGTATTTTACTATTCAGGAGATCAGGTACAATTTATCATAAATTAGAAGGTCCTGGACAAGAAGAGATGCTTAAGTGATGGGTGTAGACATTTTTTGCCCACTGAAGGGATTTCTATGATAATGAGTATACGGAATTTGAAATCTGTGGAAAACGAAACAGTAGAGATCACTCTCCTCAGTGTCCTGTATGATCCCAATGGCCCAGGGAAATCAACCTTCATCCATGGGTTATTCTTTTTCAGGGCCGTTGTTTTGAACCCAGTCCAGTTTGTTGACAATCCAGTTTGTTAACAACCTCTATAGGTTGGCTAAAATATACTCGAGATCATTCTCGAGACAAAGACAACAAAAAATAAAAGCATCCAGTCTCGATCCTTCAATATACTTATATCTAGATTTTTGAGCAGCTTCACCACCAATGAGAAAGTAATGTTGATAAGCCCAATAAAGGTCCATATGAAAAGTGCATAAAAAAAAGATTCAAATAAAATGGCTGTAATTCTACTACTGAATACAAATTTCCCCCCTGTCAAAAAAGCAACAGTTGCACTCATAATCATGGACATTGATGCTACAAGTAGAGCAAAAGGTCCTATTATACCCCTCCACGTCACAAATTCTTTGCTCTTTCTCTTAAATTCTCTTATTTCTCTCCTCAGTTTGCGCGGCGTTTCTTCCGGGAGAAATGGCGAAACACAGATTATTGAGACATCTTTTGGTTTTCCTTCGTTGCTGATCAACACAGAATAATCCCCCACCCTTGTCTCAAATTTTGAGAAAAATTCTTCTCCCTTTTTATATGTCTTATACTGAATATCTTCCTTCTTAAGCTTAATTGCGTTCTTGTATGTAGGTGAAGAAGCAATGAACAGATGATTGTGGGGAATATTGATCCATAAGTCCAAATTTTCTGGATACTTGAGAGTTTCTTCGAGTTTTTCATGTATATCCTTGTGTCCTCTTTCTTTGTGAATATCTACATCAAAAGCCCAAGATTCTGATGAGGATTCCCAACTTTCCAATGTTTCTCGAGAAAGGAAATTTCTAAAAAAAATCCTAAATTGAAATTCTATTATTACGTCTTTTTCTAGATTATTTTCTACGATTTCTGTTCCAGTTTCCTCATCTATCGGTTGTATCCTCAACAATATGTCTTCATTTCTTATCACATGTTCTGGTACTTGATCAGCAAGTGATTTTGCTTTTATTACATTTACATTGATATTTTTTGGATTGAGTATTCCTTTTCCCTGTAAATTCCTGTCTTCTTCGAACTTTGTTATCTCTTCTACTGTAAATTTCCTGTATTTTTTCCTATCCTCAGTATCTTCTATACCCGCGGCTTTTTTGAACTCTTCTTCAACAAGATACGTATTATAGTTCGTATCGATCATTTCAAGAGAAGCAGGATTCTCTCTATTACATATGAAAAGATACATTTCCGGGATTTCTTTCAAATTTTCTTTCTTTAGCCACATTTTAAATGAAAATCTAGCCTTTCCTTCTGCATTATTATCAAATTTTACAGTAAGTTTGGTATATTTGACTTTCAGGTCTTGTTGAAAAGAAAAAAAGAAAAAATTTGGCAATGTAATCCCCTCTTAATCCGGATCTGGTTTTGTGTCGCCCATTTTTTCACGCTCCTCAGTCTGGATCGGGTCTAGTATCCCCGCAGGGTAGTACAGTGTGGAAAAGAGGGGCATTCCACGTTAAACCAGTGTGTGTCATCTTTTGTCCGAGACTAAATTCTTCCACAATACCTTCAGCTGCCAAGTCTTTCACCTCCTTGGTATACTTCCGTCTTTGTAGGGATATATAAATGTTTCGGTTACAGATGTACTGAATGTTGCAACCTGGAAAGTAAATTATGTTTTTATAGAGAAAAGGGTGGGGGCTACTGTCAGAAATATCACAGTATAACATTGTTGTATTACTGAGTGGCTTGCTACATGAGCATAAGCTCTCGAAGTTGAATAGCTCGGGCCAACACTGCGAGCTGAGTGACAAAATATTTCCGCGTTGAGATTTCAAGTGAAGGGTATTCCTGATATCTTCCTGTTTCATTTTGACACCTCTTTTTCTTGAACAAGGTTTTGCTGAGTTATCTATGAGTCGATGCTAGAGCTAAAAATTACTGCTATATATACTTTTCTATTCTTTCTTACTGAAATTACTGTCTTGACAATGGATTAAATAGAGAGCTTCATAGAAAGCATGTTCCGAAATATAAAGTGATTGTGGTGAAAATCGCCACTCTTTTCTTATTTTCCTGGAAATCTAAAAATTCTTCTTCTGTGAGGATTACTTGCTTGAGGATCCCAATGAGAATTCCTATCCTAATTTTTTTCTTATTTGAAACAATTACTAAAGTATATTCCCTCAGTATTCTTTATAGAATATATCTTTCTTGTCTCGATGTCATAAATCTTATCTCTTCAAGAGCCTTTATGATTTCAGAGCAGACATTGCATAAATAGGTTCTCTCTTCATTCTGGAATCAGATTGTTGGCCCTTCAGATTTTTCGATCTACAAGAGACCTCAACCGCAATCTAAAACAGTTAAAGAAGAACTCGATGACATCACTCGAACCCAGTTTCGTTTCACCCTTCTTCCGATCATAAAAAATCAAAGGAATCTCGCACACACGCGCCTTCAAACGTAGATACTCCCACAAAGTCGTCGTCACGAACGCATAACCTTTGTTCGAAACTCTTTCAAACGGAACGTTCCTCAAAACACTCGTCCGTATCGCCCGATAATTTGATGTACAATCATGCACTGAATATAACCCTGCCACCACCCTCGCCATCACGTTCGCAAAAGAGCTGATCAACCTTCTCTGTACAGGCCAGTCGGGTGCCCCACCCCCCTTTACATACCTCGATCCAATCACCACATCACATCCTTCTTCAATCTTTTTTAAGAATTCGGGAACCATCTCAGGAGGATGAGAAAAATCAGCGTCCATGGTAAAAATCACCTCATACTCCTCCATCATTCCTTTGAAAGCACGCACATAGGCGGCACCCATCCCCTCCCTATCACCCACAGCAAGGTGCACATTCCCGTACGATTTGGCAACCTCCTCCACGATGGCACTCGTACCATCAGGGCTCTTATCATCAGCCACCACGATGTGCATGTCATACTCAGGAATATTCTCAAAAACTGCTTCGAGCCTTTCCAGCAGAGATCTGATGTTTCCCGCTTCGTTATACGTCGGTATAACCACGCAACCTTTTTTATGCTGCATCGCTTCTGATGTACCACAGCACTTTTAAGTCTTTTCCAAGTCCTTCACCCTGTTCACCAACTCTTTACGCCCCTTGTTTCCACTAATCCTCAATGCTCTAAAATTCAATGGAGACAGGATATAAAGACAAAAGTAGAGTCACCTATTTCTTCTGTGCTAAGACAATCTCCACAGGCAACCCCCACATTGCCATGTCTGCTGCATCGAGGACACAGAAATGTGCCTCTTCCACAGCTTTCTGAACAAAAATCGGGCGGCAATCAACGTACTTCGGGAATTTGTTGTGCACCCATTCATAAAGCTTCACCATTAAACTGGGCTTCTTTTTAGACAGTGCCACGACACAGATGCGCCCGCCACTTCGGAGGACTCTCTTACACTCGTTTAAGACCTGAGGGATCTCAGGTGTATCGAAAAGCTCTAACGTGAAATTCATGAGGACTGCATCAAAGAAATCTGCCTCAAAGGGGAGGCTGACTGCATCTCCGTGCTTTAACTCTACCCTTTCTGATAATCTCTTTTTTTCTACTTTTGACAGAGCGACACTGATCATCCCTTCAGCTATATCAATCCCGTAAACCTTGCCAGATGTACCAACTGTCAAAGCCAAAGCTACAACGTAATCTCCTGTGCCAAATCCGACCTCAAGGACTGTTTCACCTTTTGCAACGTGGAGCTTTTGCAGCCCCACGTCCTTGTACTTCTTCTCGAATCGAGCCACGATGTCGTACCATGTACTCATCCAATTGTAATTGGCCTCAGCTTCTCTCTTTGACCTGGTCACCCTGCTTATCTTCTCTTCGGTCGACCTTTCTGAACGTGAACAGCTGCCTTTCACTCACATCACCACGCTTCATCATTGAGGTCACACATGAGACATACGTATAAAAAGCTTATCAGAGCTCCACTATTCTCTTAGGGTAAAGAGCGATGAAGACATTCAGATGGAGGTCACAGACACTGAATCGGTGGGTCAATCTTTGAGGGCTACCTCACCTTTCAGCAGAAGAATGCTCACCGGATCATTCTGCAGTTCAAACTGCTCAGGTGTGACCACCAGAGACTGAAGAGGACGGGATGGATCTTCGGGAAGAAGAGCATTCACAAGCACTTTACCAATGCGTATGTCATCAAGTCGAAGGACCCCTCGAAAGAGGTTATCAACGTTCTACCCAAGGAGCCCTTTATTTTTGTGTCACCCTTTGACTTCCAGGATCAGATTGTGAGGTTTGTCAATGAGATCATTGAGAGGCTGAAGGACTACGGGATTTACCTGGATCTATCTGAGCCTGCAGAAATCAAGATGGAACACGTAGCCTTGGAGGATGATGTCTTTGCACGAAAAGTGGTGAAGAAAGGGTTACTGTACTTCAAGAGTGTCATCAGAACGGTAGACTCCACGGGTGAACCAATGGAATATGTTATAGCCATAGACAAATCAAAAGCTCTACATTTAAAATTCCAGGGGACGGAAGCTGAACATTTAGCAGAAGAGTATGAAGCCTTCATCGATGATGTAGTGAGTAAGAGGATTGACAGGAAGGTGTTGAGGGAGATGCCAGAGAAACTACAGGATGTACAGAGTGAGTTGACCCAGAAATTGGGGAGGTTGAAGAGGCGTTCTTTACCAGCATCCAGGAGATTAGAGATACTCAAAAACTCTTACATGAGAATCAGCTTGGATTCTCTGAAGACCTGGCCTCTCATGCGAAGATTGTAAGAAAAATGAGTGAAACTGCTGAATCATTTCAAAGAGCAGCAGATTCCTTTAAAGAAGCTGTAGAGCTATTTATGAGCAGAGGAAAAGGTTGATGCTTTATAATCTGTTTATGAATGCAAAAGGAAGAGAGAAACCACAAAGAGAAGGAAGTGTACTCATGAAGGAATTCTATCCTTCTTTTCCAGTTCTCTGGCCTTATCAAAACATTAACGCTCAGTGAAGAAGGAACTCAAAAGACTCAAGCATTACTTCACGAGAATCAGCTTCAATTTTCTCAGAATCTCCTCTCCCACGTTGAGATGGTTCAGAAGATCGGTGAAGCTGCAGAGTCACTGAAGGCGTGTGCAGATGCCATCAAAGAGGTTATGTCATTTTTCGTGGCAACGTATTCTCCATGACCTTCACTGCGCTCATGAATCAATGCTCTTATTGATAGGTACAGTTGAAGGGGGTTTTCTACCATGTTCACTTTTTCGGAGGGGTCTTGATGTAGTCTGGAACAGGTACTTTGGTGAAGGTTCTCCAGTGTTCATCAAAGGATTCACCCATGAGTCCTCTGAGTCGATGCAGACTGTTGATGGCTGTCATAGCATTGGGAGAGTTGATTTCAAAAAGGATTGAGAGCGAGATCGCATAGTGTTCCAGAGCTTCTCCGTAGGCTTTGTTTGCTTCATTGATTGTACCCAGTTGATGAAGTGATGCAGCTATTCCCTGTTTATCTCCCAGGCCTTTTAAAAGTTCCAGAGAGTCCCTGTAGTATTTCTCAGCTTCTTTGTAGTTTCCCTGATCTTGTTGAATCATACCCAGTTGATGAAGTGATTGAGCTATTCCCTGTTTATCTCCCAGGCCTTTTTTAAGTTCCAGAGAGTCCCTGTAGTATTTCTCAGCTTCTTTGTAGTTTCCCTGAAGCTGTTGAATCATACCCAGTTGATGAAGTGATTGAGCTATTCCCTGTTTATCTCCCAGGCCTTTTTAAAGTTCCAGAGAGTCCCTGTAGTATTTCTCAGCCTCTTTGTAGTTTCCCTGATCCTGTTGAATCATACCCAGTTGATGAAGTGATTGAGCTATTCCCTGTTTATCTCCCAGGCCTTTTGCAAGTTCCAGAGAGTCCCTGTAGTATTTCTCAGCTTCTTTGTAGTTTCCCTGAAGCTGTTGAATCATACCCAGTTGATGAAGTGATTGAGCTATTCCCTGTTTATCTCCCAGGCCTTTTAGAAGTTCCAGAGAGTCCCTGTAGTATTTCTCAGCTTCTTTGTAGTTTCCCTGATCCTGTTGAATCATACCCAGTTGATGAAGTGATTGAGCTATTCCCTGTTTATCTCCCAGGCCTTTTTTAAGTTCCAGAGAGTCCCTGTAGTATTTCTCAGCCTCTTTGTAGTTTCCCTGAAGCTGTTGAATCATACCCAGTTGATGAAGTGATGTAGCTATTCCCTGTTTATCTCCCAGGCCTTTTTTAAGTTCCAGAGAGTCCCTGTAGTATTTCTCAGCTTCTTTGTAGTTTCCCTGATCTTGTTGAATCATACCCAGTTGATGAAGTGATGTAGCTATTCCCTGTTTATCTCCCAGGCCTTTTTTAAGTTCCAGAGAGTCCCTGTAGTATTTCTCAGCTTCTTTGTAGTTTCCCTGAAGCTGTTGAATCATACCCAGTTGATGAAGTGATGTAGCTATTCCCTGTTTATCTCCCAGGCCTTTTAGAAGTTCCAGAGAGTCCCTGTAGTATTTCTCAGCTTCTTTGTAGTTTCCCTGATCTTGTTGAATCATACCCAGTTGATGAAGTGATGCAGCTATTCCCTGTTTATCTCCCAGGCCTTTTTTAAGTTCCAGAGATTCTCTGTAGTATTTCTCAGCCTCTTTGTAGTTCCCCCGAGATTGCAGCACCACTCCCAGGTTATGCAGCCCACCAGCCTTTGTTCTACCCTCCGTTGTCTTCACCGTCTGTACCAGAAGCTCCAGCAACATTGTCCAGTAACCCCATCTCAAGAACACTTCAGACAACCCCAAAACTAAATTCCCTGCTTTCCCGTAGTCTCTAGACCCAACCAGATGATAGTGCAGCTCCAGGAAATCCCACACATTTCCTTTTTCAATCAACGTCTCGTAGTACGCAACAGCTTTCCTGTGAGCTTTAACCCATTCCTCACCAGACAACAACCCATGCACGTATTCTCTCACCCCCTGATGCATAGAATACAACCCATCCACCCTCACCAGCCTGTAGTACACCAGTCTATCGGTTCCACCCACAAAAGCATCCCCACTGAAGGGTAACCTGAAGACTGAGATCTGCTTCAACACTTCTTTCTCCCTCTCATCCAGTAACGCAACGAGTGTATCCAGCAGCCATACACCAATTTTCTCCCTTAAGGGTGTAATGTCTTTGAGCAATTCATCAAAAGGCTTCACCTTCCCTAGCTGCACGAAAAACTCAAGAAATTGAGGGTTCCCTCCTACCTTTTCGTAAATCTTCTTCCGCACTTTGAAATTCTCAACGCCAAGCCTTCTCAGCAATTCATTGACAGCCTGAAAGCTCAACTCACCTACATCCACTTCCCTCATCAATCCAAACCCTTTCTCATCTTTGAAGGTGAAACCAAACCTTGTCGTGATCAAGGTCTTGCTGGAGTGATCACCATACAGCAGAAGCTGCACCACCTTCTCAACACCCTCGTCTGTAATCTTTTTGTCCTTTACCAGTAGTTCAAAGTTATCCAGAATGATGAGATAGTTATTCAATTTCAGGCACTGGATTAATGCGTCAAGCTTCAAATTCAGATCAAATTCTCTCATGACATTATGGAGGGTTTCATCTCCATTTTCCACAAAAAACTGATCTAGGAATCCCAGAATTCCTTCAGCTTTCAGCTGAGGGTCAGCAACCTTCAGAGCAAAGACAGCTGAGAACTCCTCTCTATGCCTTTTGATAAACTTCGAGGCTAAAGCACTCTTCCCAATCCCACCAATTCCTGTAACAATCACTCCTTTCAACCCTTCTTCAAACGCCTTCTCGATCAACCACAGGTCTTTCCTCCTCCCCACGAAGTTCTCGACCCCGATTAAGTCTCCTATCCTGTCATGTCCACGCATCCTCTTTATCGGTTTCTCCAGGGGAGATTTGACATTGATTTTCAAGACATCCTCACCCCTCACGTACAGGACAGGGGTGAACCAACCCGTACATCCTCTCCCCTCCTCCAGGAGAACTGCACTCCTCGCAGAAGACACAGCCCGGGACAGTGAATCTCCTTTGACGAGAAAAGAGTAGAACCTTTCCACAAACTGATGGGCCACGTCCACCAACATCGAAAGCTGCATGGCCAGAACGGCGGGAATCTTTCTCGAGAGCAAATAGGGTATCAGAGGAGAAGACTCACACGCACTGAAGAAGAGGAGACGGGGTGGGGAGATCCCGAACAGCTGGGAGACTTCCTCCTGGTAGAGTACTTTTGAATTCCTCTCTTTATTCTCGATGAGTAACCCAGCTTTATCACCAGAGACTCCGTGGCCAATGAAGTGAACAATGTGGTATCCTTCCTTGAGGTTATCCTGCATGCGGTTGATTTGAGCCCTTTCCAGGAAGTCTATTCTTATCATTCCCTCTTCTTCTAAACGTTTCAAAGGTTCCATCAACTTCATAACGTCGTCAGGATCTGGCTGATACTCTCCCCTTTCATCTAGATCCATGGGTGAAGAGATGATCACCAGCACCTTCAAAGGGTAGTCAATCTCTGAAAAGACCTCGTTTATTTCCCGGTCCTTTCTCACCAGGGAACAGCGGGGATCTGCTCCCAGGAATAAGTGATATTCAGGATCGTAGGAGAGTTCCCAGGGGATGGCAGTGACATCAGGATGTTCGGTGTTGAGGATGATGTCCGTGTGTTCAGAGCTGTCAAAACACGTGTGCAGTACGTCTTTGATATCTGAGAAAAGCATTCTAAACAGGTTCGTTCCGAGATCAGTGACATATTCCTCGTCTAATTTCTTCTGTTCATCTATGCATTCCTGAATCTCATACATACGGGAAGTGAGAGAAGGATCTATTTCCAGGAAGCCTGTTCCGTTACCACAAGGACTTCTGGCCTCAATTTTGAATCTTTTTCCCTCCGGTGTTATGTAAAGTTCAAGGTTCATCTAGATGTTACTCCTTGTCACTCTATAAAAAGATAGTGGTCCACAGAGTTGCGGGCGTGGAGGATTAGTGAGGTGCGAAGTGGGTCAAGTAAGTGAAAGACACCATCCAGGAGATTGCAGAGGTACCCAGAGATATGGTGACTGGTCAAGAGGAGGTTGAGGCAATGAAAAATCCAGCGATTGGTGATGAGGAATATAAAGCTGATCTTTCCGAGATCACAAAGAGTAGCCCAACCCATGACAAAGAGATTGAACATTTATCAGGCCGTGACCTCCTCGCTCTCTTTATCTCCCCAGGGTACAGCACAGACAAAGCGAGAAAGGTTGCCGCCACTTTGTTAGAAGCATTCGATAACAACCTCACAGACATATTTACAGCCTCAATTCATGACCTCACCCACGTAAAAGGGATCGGATTTGTGAGAGCGTGCAGGATTCAGGCAGCCTTTGAATTGGGAAAAAGAATTCTATCTTTCTGTGAAGATGAGCACCCAAAGATTACTTCTAAAGAGGATGTCGTGAAGTTACTGGCACCCTACATAATGTATTTAAAGCAGGAGGAATTCAAAGTCATCCTCTTAGATTCCAAACAAAGGTTGATCAACCACTACAGAGTCTCCCTGGGTGGACTGGATAGTACCATAGTTGACCCCAGAGATGTGCTTCGCCCTGCCATTAAGGCGCACGCACCCTTCATTATTCTGGTCCACAATCACCCATCAGGAGACCCCACACCATCCGATCAGGACATTTTATTGACCAGACAACTATGCATGAGTGGTAAAATAGTTGACATCACCATTCTTGACCACATCATCATTGGGTTACTAGGGTACGTGAGTATGAAGGAACGGAAGTTACTGTGAAAAACAAAAAAAAGAGAGGAGGTATCCCTCCTCACGGAAATTTCAGGCATAGTTTGAAAAGGGCTTCAGTTTCCCATTCGCGAGATTGATGCAGTTACTCACAAGGTTACCTCTGCTATTGATGCGGGAAAGGTGAGACCTTCCGCATCTGAATATTTCAGACACCATATTCTATCTGTAGTTGGATTTGTTTGGTTCTTAATTCCTTCCTCAACTTAGTTGATTTATCTGAAAGTCTTAAGGACTCTGCATAGATACTATCTTTTTCTTCAGTTGAATCTAGAAAAGCTCCCAGTGCTTCTTTCACGAATGGTTCCCAGATCTCATAGTCAAACCTATCTGCCAAACTGAGTCTCCCAAATTGATCTTCTGTCATTAGGAGCTTTCTTATTGTCCATTCCAGCACCTCATGAACTTTCCACTCTCGTCCTCCAGATCTTTTCTCCAAAAATTCCTTTACAGAGATAGTCAATTCCACATTCCAAAATCTTTTTACGAACTTCATGAGATTCTCTTTAAAAACTTCTATTTCTTGTTTATAGGTTTTCATGCTTTTCTCTTCGTTTGGGCACCTCTTCATAAAACATAACTCATATTCTTCTTCAATTTGACGAACAAGAATTAAGAAATCCTTCAATTCATTTCTATAGTCATTACTATAAACAACAAAATCAAATCGCAGATCTCGAAACCTTCCTTCATTATCCTCAAGCTGTTTAATCCATGGTTCTAGAACATTTCTAATGAGTCTCTCCCAGAGTACTCCCTCAATCCCTTTTTGAGCAATATCGGCTTGCTTATGAGTTTCATGAGCATAATATGCGGTTAATATGACTAAAATTCCAACTAATGCTGCCTGCACTGCGTTAGATATTTCTGGCGTAGAAAAATCCTGTCTGCGAAATCGCCAATAAATGAAAGTCAAATAAATTATAACAGCAGATACGATACATAAGATTGGTCTCAGAGTTTTCCACCACTTTGATTTCATAGCTGAATCATCCGCACAAATATATAAAAACATAACTCTCTACTCCTGTGAGATACAAATAACTTCACATGGCTCACCTTGAGTGAACCAATAAAAAAGCCCTGGTCACACGAAGTCTGATTCCATCTCGAGGGATAGAAGAGATTCAACTAGAGAAGGGTTCCGATCATGATCTCTGTAGAAAGGATAGAGAATAAAAGGAAATGAAATCATCATTGGGTTACCAGGGTACGTGAGTCTGAAGGAACAGAACTTACTGTGAAAAACAAAAAAAGAGAGGAGGTAGTCCCTCCTCACGGAAATCCAGCACCGATCAAAGTTGGATCCTTTTTCTTCAATCTCTGATATTCCTTCCACTGATCATCTGTCAGGATGTAGATTTCCTTCTTATCGTATGTCGGCTTGATCAGGGTGACCAATCCCGTGTTGATGTAGTTCTCCACAATGTATTCCTTGATCTTTTCGAGGTCTTTGACGTGACCGCGCAATACACAGGAGAAATTGAAGATTTCATCGAGGTATCCCTCATTTCCTTTTTCTTTTCCTTTTTGTTTGCTATTTTCCACGTTATCACCTTTTAACACGGATTTCTTTTACTTTTAAGCATTCAATCACTCTTAGATAGCAATGACGATTGATAGAAATGAGGTGACATCACATAGTTTGAACCTCTGTTAGTTCTCCGAGTAAAGCCAGTACTTCTTTCCCCTTCTCTGTCATTTTCACCGTGTCATCGTCTCCTTTTTCAAGGAGTCCAAATTTCAGCATTTTTATTTATGAAAGATGCAGATTCCTCAGTCACTGCATCTAATTCCAAGAGATCCTCTTCAGAGCTTTTCCCTGTCTTCCATATGTGTGAGGAGTGCTCTAGATACATCATCTAACAGAGGATTCATCTCTTCCTTAACCTCTTCTTTGAGAGCTTTCCTGATTTTTTTCTGCACGGAATCCCTCCTCTTTGGGTTGATTTTTTTGATTTTTCTGTGATGAGGGGGCCAGGTATTCTCACGAAAAGTGAGGAGATCCAAGCACCACTTGAACACTTCTTGTGAAACCAACCTCGAACCCCCTCTTGACGAGACCTTCTGTCCCCCAGATAGGCGCAGAGGGCCCACCTAAGCGAAGGAGGTGAAAAAAAATGGAAAGGTATACGTGGACCCTCTACCTTTTTAACGTGTTTGCAAGTGCATGACAACAACGTTTTACCCCTGTGAGGAGCTGTCGAACTTCTCCAGCTCCTCTTTTTAAGGGGGGTGAAAGATACGAATAGTAATTGTGTTTCAATGAAGAAGGAGTAATGCTAAAAACGTCGAACCAAATTCCTTTTGAGACAGTGATAAGATGTGTTTTCGGCAGTCACTCCTTCGTAAGAAAGAGCATTAAGATTCAGGGTATCTCATGCTCTCTCTGTGTACAAAGATTTATAAGGTAACTTATGTATTTGATGCATGAGCGGTGGAATTGATGTAGGAACTTACTATGTTTTATATAATGAAATACGTAAATTTTCGAGATATACTATTAAGAAATTAGCCTCCAGTCTCAATTATAGTGGAAGAGGTCACAAATACAACACTCTGATTGGTCAATTAGCAAAAATGTACAAGAGGCAGATATCACTCTATCCTAACCTCGTTCTGAGGACTTTCGAGAATTGTTTTTTCAAGGCATATCTCTTGAAAGTCAAAGATCCAACTCTTCTGACCAAGGCTTTCTACGCTCTTCAACAAAATGATAAGCTCTCTTATATACTTCTCTTGAGCGGTCCTTTTGATTTTTTTGTTACGTCAAAATACGATCTAAATTTTGGAAAAGACTTCAAAATTATTAAGAAATCAACATCGTATACTCCCCTTTATACCGTCCCCACGGGTTATAAGTGCGATACAAGAGAAATACTCCTCAAGATTGCTAATTCATCTTTAAAAGAGGGAAAAGTTGAAAGAAACATGGAAGACTGGCTTCCCTGGGAAGACATCCATTTCAAAATGTATGAAATCTTGAAGAATAATATTCAACTGGAATTTTCAACAGTTGCAAGGAAATTAGGATTATCTTCAACTACGATAAATAGTTACTTCTACAAAAATATTCTTCCGTATTGCAATATTGCTCATTATTTCTTTCCCAAAGGGTATAGTCATTATCATCAATCCTTTATAATGGCTGATTCTAATCATGAAAAGGGATTGGTAGAAGCATTTTCAAGAATGCCATGCACTACGTATGTTTTTCCTTTAGAAGAAGAAATAATATTTATTATATTCCATGAAAGCATAAACGATTTAATGTTTACAATTAAAAAAATGGAAGAAAAAAAATATATTGAAAAATATTTTCTCCTAGTTCCGCTGCGTTGGGAATAAGAACCTTTTCAGTGGGGATTTCCAGGACCTGCACCCTCACCACCAAGTGGGTTAATTGGTGTGAAAGGCCATCCTTCAGGTTTAGGTTCACTCATCTTATCACCTCTCTATCACTATGAGTATTTTGTATATAGCTCTTTTCCTTTTTCACTTTCCATACTTTTACACTCTTTCTTCCTCATGTATGATCATGCCTGTGACCTGAATTCAATGAATTCACTCTAAAGTCGTTTGTTATGTTTTCTTGTTAGGTTTCTACCTTCTCTTTACTAGTATTTCAAAAAAACCTGCTTGAATATTTGATTACATTTTGAAAGAATATGCAGGTAACTACACATTGAAAAACGTTTGCTTTGTATCTTTGGCAAAGTGTGCAAGATAGAAACTTTTAGATGAAATTTGACCACACACTAAAAAATATTTGTGCGAAGTAACCTGTAATTTCATGAAATAAGATATTATTTAGCATAGTAACCGAAAAATTTATAAAGTGCAAAAAAAGTGAAAAGAGTAGTCAAAAATTCGAGTACAACCCATATGCAATAGCTCCGACAAGGAAATAGGTAGTTTAATACACAGAATTGTTGGAGATAAGTGCGAGATGAGAGCGAGGTGTTAAGATATGAGATTGATTTACACGTGGGTAATAGCAGTTGTGCTGTTCATGGGATTGGTGTCTAATGCCCAGAGTTTGAGTAGCCTGGGATCTTCTAAGGGAGAGTTCTCTGAGAGTGTAAAAGACGAGTCCTTTGGCCAATTACGGCATCTCGTGTTGCGTGATGCTGTACCTGTTTTTGAAGAGGATTCTGGAACTTTCACAGTACCAGATCATCCACCATTAGAGGTGCACAAAAGTGATGATTCCCAATTTGAGTACATGGCTGAGACGCCCTACTACAAGGTCTACTTCAAGGGGACAACGGTGAGAATGAGTGTCGGTGAGAGATGGGTTCAATTTGAGATGAAGGAAGGAGTGGGTGAGGTCAAGAACGAGACACCAGTGTTGCAGGAGAATGCACTTTCAGTCCCGGAATTGTGGGAATCAGTGGATTTACTTTACAAGGTGGAGACTTCTTTGTTAAAGGAGACAGTGGTCCTGAGAGAGGAAAAGCAATTTGATCGATTGGTTCAGACCATATCATGGGAAGGGATAAAACCAGAATTCGAAGAAGATGGTTCCATTTTATTTCTGGATGAAAACGGAAAGGAAATTGTGAAGATTTTACCGCCCTTCATGGAAGATGCAGCAGGGAAGAGGTGTTCTGATGTGCATTACGAGATCGTGGAAACGGAAATGGGCCATGAACTCCATAAGGTCATGGATGAGAAAGGGTCAGAATGGTTGAAGCAAGCGGTATACCCTGTGGTCATTGATCCTTCGATCGAGACCTTTGAGGATGCGTGGACAAGTTCTGGACTACAGCCCTACGGGCAATAGTGAAGGGTTTTTTTCAACAATACAAAAGATTTATATATGAATAATTTTTGATTAACACTATGGTTCCATGGCGTGAGCAGTTGGAGTCAAACCAAAAGCTCAGAGCTTTTGCGGTACATGTAGCACCATTGACCGACAAAACAAAAGAAAGTTATTATGAAAGGATAAAGGAGATATGTGACTTTTTCAAGATTGATTACGATAAATTCGATCCAAATTTATTGAATCAGGAAGTATATGATGAATTCATAATGAAGAGATCAAAGGAATTGAAAAGAAGTACTCTTAATCTATATAGTAGAATTTTTAGGATTTTAATGCATCTTTATTCATTTGATATTAAAATACGAATTGTGAAGGAAACAGATAAGTTTACTGACCATGTAACGTATGAGGAAATACAAAAAATCATGATTGAAGCAGATAAAGAGACTGCTGCAATCTGTGCTTTTTTGTTCTTTACGGGTTTGAGACCTGTCTCTTTATTGTCTTTAACGAAAGATCAGTTGATTCTCAATGCTGAAAATCCGTTTCTTAGAGCTGTGAGAATGAAGGGAGGTAGAAGAGAGGATATTCCAATACTTAACCCAGAAATTGTTATTCCGCTTTTGCGTTGGTATATGCAATTTAAAGCAACTAAAAATCATGATTATAATGAGACGAATAAAATCTTTGTAAGTAATCGAACAACCGGAAATTATGAATATTTGCGATATTGCGTTAGAAAATGCAGTGAAATCCTTGGAAGGCGGGTATATCCAAGGATGTTTCGGAAAGGCCTGGGAGTTTGGCTAGGTCAGATTGGATTACAGGACGAAAATCGAAGAATAATGTTAGGTCATACAAACAGTAAAACAACAAATATGTTTTATTCAAAATTCAGTATAAATGACGTATTTAAAGAATTCAATGAAAGAACTGGAAAAAACGTTATTGAAGAGAAAAATCATTCGGAAATGGGCATTTTATCAACGAGAGAAATACCCAAAGTGGAAAAATGTCCTTTCTGTAACAGAGAAGTCAATCCAAGAATGACTCTATGTCCCTGGTGTGAAAAGGTTATCAGGAGAATCTGTAGCGTCTGTAAGGAATTTTTAGATGTAAGATGGAAGAAATGTCCATATTGTCAAAACGAAATAGAAAAAACATATAGTTGGGCAAAATGATGATCCTATGCTTGATTTTTTATTACAACTATTGAATCTTCCAAGGAATTCAAATGATTCTCTATTATTTCTATAAAATTATTTTTAATTGATTCTCCTTGCGAAGATTTCACTTCTGCATCTCTAAGAACAGATAATAAAATAAGTAGATCATTATTTAGTTCTTTTGCACTTTTGAAAAGAATTTTTTCATAAATCATTTTCTTCCCCCAATTTGTTAAATCTTTTTTCAAAGAGACTTTCATGAGCTAGAATGTCTTCAGTAATGGTCTCATACCTTGAAGCCATAAATAAAATTCTATTTATTTCACACAATAATTTTAAAATAGCAACATTTGAGTTTTCTTCTCTAAAATAAGTTTTAATTATCTCTAAATTTGTTCTAATGAGGAAAGATTTTTCAGATGGAATCGTCAGAACTAATTTATTCTCCTCTTTGGAAATCATCTGCATAATTTGAGAATCTTCTTTGAATTTTAGATATATTGGAAAAGTTAGAATAATTTCTTTTATGACTTTATTGTTTGATTGTACTGAAAAAAAGGATTTCGCATTATCAAGGATTTCGTCAATTTTCTTTGCATCTTTTTCTGAAACAGCAAAAGGATATCTTCTATATGTCATTTTATCCCTTCTTTTGAAAGATACCATTTTGTTTCAATAGTATCTTGTCTTACTATTTCTTGAGACATTAATTCTCTTAGATAAGGAACAAGACTTAGTATGTCTATCTCCAGGATACTACACATATCTGCCGTTGTTATTCCTTCATTTTGCTGAATGATTCTAAGAATTTTGTTCGTAATTTCTTCTTTCGACATAAATCACCTCCTTTTTGCTGATTTCTTCAATTCCTAAATCAACTTAAAGTATTTTTTTTCATGATTTCTTTTCTGTTATACTCCTAAAGGGGCATATATTCCCTGTCTCTTTGCTTGTGTCTTGTGTCATGATTGATTCACCTCACCCTGGTTCACTCCCTTTTTTTGTTTTGATTCTTGAAGG
>JADDYB010000037.1_pt1 | contig 36612 bp, 40 predicted proteins | sample 8641941 | NCBI WGS metagenome assembly JADDYB01 (sample SAMN16275377, study PRJNA637457) | freshwater sediment metagenome | isolation source: Lake Kineret sediment | place: Israel: Lake Kineret | collected 2013
ACCACGAGAAAAATGCTTGGAAGAAAAGACGAGATCACAAGAAAGCACGAATTGACTGGAGGTTTACCAGAGAAAAGGCAAGAGAGAAATTCAAACTGATCAAAATTAACGTGTGACAGTACTAGTAATTGCAATATAAGATACGGGATGCAACCTAATTGCGAAATTCCAGGCAATCTACTGCTGTTGTTTCTTTAGAATTGCAGACAATGCACATGTGCAGGAATTTCTCAAAGGAAGTACACGTGCATCCATTGAAGAAGAGGTGATAAAATGGGCGATGAACTTAAAGAATGGGAGGTGATCCCAGAAGAGGCAAAGAAATATAAGACAGCCATGGAGGAGTTCTTCAAGGAAAAAAAGAAGATAGGAGAGAAAGAGAGGGTAGACATAGCCGAAATTGCAAAGGTTCGGTACAAGAAAGAAGAGGAGTTGCTGAAATATCAGAATGTTGTAGGATTAGCCACAGGCTACAAGATAAAGGAGAACAAAGTCTTGCCAGAGCTGTGTTTACAGATATTGGTGGAGCAAAAGGTCGATGAGAAAAAGCTCGCAAGTGAAGACATAATCCCCAAGGAGATAGAAGGGATCAAGACAGATGTCATAGTGACAGGTAAAATAGAACCACTTTCGTACAAAGGCAGGTACAGACCAGCCTTTCCTGGAGTAAGTATAGGACACTACAAAGTAACTGCTGGAACATTTGGTTGTCTTGTGTATGACAAGCAGGAATACGATGTTCTCATCCTGAGCAACAACCACGTTCTGGCAAACAGCAACAATGCCAAGATCAATGATCCCATACTGCAGCCAGGGAAGCATGATGGAGGAGTACGTCCAGGAGATGAGATAGCTCGCCTCAGGCGGTTTGTTCAATTACTTCCCACGTATAACTTGGTCGATGCAGCAGTAGCTGCCCCCATCGATATGTCATACGTCATACCGAACATTCCACGCCTGGGTGTTCCCCGAGGTACAGCTGATGTGCTGATTGGAACACAGGTTCAAAAAGTAGGCAGAACTACTCAATATACCACAGGAAGGGTTACAGCAATGAGTGTGACTCTTAAGGTGCCATATTCCACAGGAGTATATCAGTTCAGAGATCAGATGTTGACCACCAGCATGAGCGCTCGTGGAGATTCAGGCTCTCTGGTGTTGGATTCGTATCGAAGGGCAGTCGGCCTGCTGTTCTCAGGCTCATCATGTGTGACAGTTTTCAACCGAATATCGAATGTACTGAGGGCACTGAAAGTCGGAATAATGAAGGATTGAACCTTCTCTCTTTCTTTTTTTGTGGACAAGAGAAAGATCTGGATATTCAGTTCCTGTTTTTGGAAAGGTGACAAAATGAAGACTATTGAAGCCGTCAAGACTACCTATGAGAATCACCTCCTTAGGAAGAAAGGTGTCATAGGCGTGGGGATTGGAGAGACCTCAACAGGCGAACGTTGCATAAAAGTATTCGTGGAAAAGAAAGCAGACGTTGAAGATATTCCTGAAACGTTAGAAGGTTACAAGATTGAGATAGAGGAAATAGGAAAGGTGGAAGCACTCTAGTTCTTTAGCGCCACCTAGAGCAATAACCAGCTATTCCCTATCCTTACGTGATTCAAGTATTTCTGGGCTGCTTTCAAACAACTCTGTGCCAGGTCCCTTGAAGTACAGGGAAGGTCCCCCATTTTGAAATGTGGTGAAAACCCCAGTAAACAGTAAGGAATATCAGGGTCTAACCCTGCCATGAACTGGGCAATCTGAGAAACTTCCCTCTCATCAATATACCCAGGTACTAACAACGTGGAAGCTACCAGAAGAGGAGGATCTGTCCTCTGAAAGGTTTCACACAGGTACTGGAAGTTGGATAAGGTATTTCTGTTCGAGGTTCCGCACAAGGCGTAGTTCAGATTTTCAGAATAGGCTTTTAAGTCAAATTTGATGGTACCTCCAGAGGAAAAGGCAGTCTTCCCCACTTTTTTTGCCAATTCCCTTGAAAAAGCACCATTGGTCTCCCAGCAAACTCTCACATTCACTTTTTCAGCTACACGTAACGCATGCAGTATCTGGGGAGTGGGATCACCTCCAAAGTAACACATACAGGCAGTGTGGTCGTCCACACGGGACGCTAAGTCACTCACACTCATGGTGTGGTTCACCGTTCGGTAGTGCCAGTTCTGACAGAATAAGCAGTCATAGGTACAGGCGCCATAAAATACAGCTAAATTCTTCTTCCCACGGGTTTTATTTTCCCCACAGAATTCCATGGAAACGCAGTTAGTTGGCAAGGGGTCGTAGTAACACTCGACAAAAGCGATGTCTTCTGATCCAGATTTAGAGACGATTTTTCCGTTCTTGTTCTTTCTTGCTCCACAGAAGCCGTGGCCTCCTTCTGGTATTCTGCATGCATTGACGCAGAACCCACACGGGAGCCCATGCTGGGGAGGGGTTGCTGGCATTTTGTACTCTTTCTTGATTGCAGTGTGCACGTTCTTGATAATGGGGAGTGCTTCATCAAACCTGCTCCTGATGCACGTCAAGCACACATTGAGGTTTTGAGACAGTTCTTTCTTCTCTCCACAGACACTACAGCGGGACAGCATGGGTGAAATTGGTGTCTCCCATAAATAATCTTTTCTTTCACATCGGAAGTATGACTGTTAACGTGTCTCTTTCCCCGAGATTACTAGACATGAGCGATAAATGCGTCAGCCAGGTGTGCTGGAAAATACGCAGGGAGCCCTCTTATTCCTTTTATGAGCACTTTTTTTAGGTGAAGTCGAACTTATAAAGAATTTTGTGCTGATTTTTTGTAATGATGTAAAATACTCATTTGAAGTAAATTTTCTAACCTTCAAATCTAAAATATGGACTGAAACTAATAAACAGTTGACTGAAATATATGAAATATGACCAATTATTGTAAAAGTCATTGATCTTCAGAAAATATGAAAAGAATGATTGGAATTGACAACCTAAAAAAAAGGAAAGGGAGAAGGCGAACTCCCGTAGCGACTGTTAGCTCAGATGCTACATGTGGGAAAAGAATATCCTTTGCTATTAAGGTTGTGCGAGAGAGCATTGGAAAAATAATCCTGGTGACAAATACTGAAGAGAGGAACACCTTCCTCAGTAACAGCTATTCTCACAAGTGAAAGAGGAAAAGAAGGTTGAATTAAAAAAATGAGAGGAAAAGTGAGGTTAATAACCGCACTTTTTCTTGAGAATTTCCCAGTCTTTGTCTACCTGGTTCTGGATATCTTCCAAGAGCTGCTTCCTTTCCTCCGTGAACAAGTGCCTGAATCGTCCCTGCTTTCTCATCCAGTCAATGACAGACGTCTTCTCTTTCTTACCTTCTGCTATCTGTTTTGAGTACCCGGTTAGCCTCCACACGCTGTTTTCTACCTCATACAAAGGCCAGAAACAGCAGGTTACCGCCTCCTCTGCCAGTTCAATAGATTCATCAGTTTGACTCCTCCACCCTCTCGGACAGGGAGCTATGACGTTCAAGAAGGTGGGACCTTCAGCTGCCAAAGCTTTCTGCACCTTGTCGATCAAGTCGTTGTAGAAGGCAGGTGAGGTCTGTCCGCAGTACGGGATTTTGTGGGCAGCCACAATTCCAGTGAGGTCTTTGGGGTATCTCATCTTCCCCGGGATGACGCGCCCTGCAGGACTGGTCGTCGTGGAAGCACCCAGAGGTGTGGCTGAGGATCTCTGGATTCCTGTGTTCATGTAGGCCCCGTTGTTGTAGCAGATGTACAGAATGTCGTGCCCTCGCTCCAGAGCGCCTGATAAAGCCTGTATACCTATGTCGTAGGTACCACCATCCCCACCGAAGGCAATGAATTTAATGTCTCGGGCGATCTTGCCTTTGCGCTTCTGCACCTGATAAAAGGTTTCAATACCTGCGATAGTAGCAGCAGCGTTCTCAAAGGCGGAGTGCACCCAGGGAACTCTCCACGCAGTGAACGGGTATATGGTGGTGGCCACCTCTAAACAGCCAGTAGCATTGGCAATGACGACAGGGTAGTCTGAGGCTAAGAGAGTCTGCCTCACAATGATGGAGGCACCGCACCCTGCACACAATCGGTGACCGGGTGCTAGTAGTTCAGGTTTTTCTGAAAGTTTTTTGAGACTGACCATCATCTCACCCCCAGGTAGTTGACATAGGATTTGACTTTCCCCGATTTGGCGGCCTGCAATGTCTCAGTAACGGCGTGCTCGATCTGGTCCTGTCGAATGTCTCTTCCACCCAGACCGTAAATGTAGTTTAAGATCTCCATTGACTCTCCTTGCATGGCACTCCTCACCTCGCTGAAGACAGGCCCACCGAAAGCACCGAAGCTGTCCGAACGGTCCATGACTGCGACAGCTTTCATCCCTTTCAACACTTTCCAGATGTCCTCTTTGGGGAAAGGTCTGAACACCCGTAGCTTTACCAGTCCGACCTTCATGCCCTTTTCTCGCAGTGCTCTCACTGCTACCCGTGCCGTCCCTGCTGTTGAACCCAAGACCAGGACAGCAGCTTCGGCATCCTCCATCAGGTAGGGTTCCAGTATTCCGTACTTTCTCCCCGACAATTTACCGTATTCTTCTCCTGCCTTGACAATCACATCGTACGCTAACTCCATGGCCTCTACTTGCTGCCTCTTGTGTTCAAAGTAGTAGTCAAACAGATCTAAAGGCCCGTACGTCACCGGGTTATCCACGTCCAGCAGCGGGTATATGGCCTTGAACTCTCCGATGAACGTCTCCACCTGTGAGTCTTCCAACGTTTCTAACCTCTCCGTGGCATGGGACAGCGTGAACCCATCCATGTTAGCCATGACAGGTAGCCGCACGTTCTCGTGTTCTCCAATCCACACTGCCTGTATCATGTTGTCGTATACTTCCTGGATGTTCTCTGCGTGAATCTGGATCCATGAGGAGTCCCTGGCTCCCATGGCGTCTGAATGATCACAGTGAATGTTAATGGGAGCTGATAATGCTCTGTTCATGACACTCATGATAATCGGACACCTATTACCAGCAGCCACGTATAACACCTCCCACATCAAGGCTAACCCTGCGCTGGCAGTAGACGTGATCACCCTTCCACCTGCCAAAGAGGAGCCAATGCAGCACGACATGGCGGAGTGTTCAGACTCGGCCATGATCAAAGCAGTGTCCACCTCACCATCTGCCACGTAATCTGCGAACCGCTCCATAGCCACGGTCTGCGGTGTAATGGGGTAGACTGCCACGACGTCTGGGTTGATCTGCTTCATAGCATAGGCCACGGCGTGGTTTCCACTCAATGCCATTCTCATGCTTCTCCCTCCTTTACCATGACGATAGCTTTAAAAGGACAGGTCTTGGCACAGATGCCGCATCCTTTGCAGTAATCATAGTCGATGCGCACCACTTTTCCGTTCTCCACAATAATGGAGGCGTCAGGGCACATGATCCAGCACTGTAAACAATTGGTGCACTTTTCTTCGTCTTTCACCGGTCTCTGAGACCTCCAGTCACCCGTCTTGTACTGGACAGAGTTGCCTGCATCGACGATGAGGCCTCCCCATGCACACTCTTTCCAGCCTTTTTGCTTCATGATCTCACCTCTTCGTACGCGCGCCTCAAAGCTTGGATGTTGGCGTCAGTGGTTTTTTTTCCGATCTTGGCTTCGAGGCTCTTCCGTATCTGGATTTCCACTCCTCCCAGGCTCACCAGCCCCGTCACCTTCACCACGGCACCAACGCAGCACGTGTTGGCAATGGGCCTCCCTATGGTCTCTGTAGCAATTTTCGTGGCGTCCACAACGTAGATCCTCCCCATGAACTTGGTCAGCTTTCTCACCTCGTCAGGGGTCCCTGAATAGTTGACGATGAGCTTCCCCTCGTTTGACAACCCCTCCGTGATGATGGGATTTCCCAGTAACGTGGGGTCTAAGACGACGACCACCTCAGGCTCGTACACTTGAGAGTGTATCTCGATAGGTGCATCTGACAAACGGGTAAAGGCGCGAATGGGTGCTCCCATCCTTTCAGGTCCGAATTCAGGGAAGGCCTGTAAGTACTTTCCCTCTTCCAGAGCAGCCCTTGCCAGTAACTCTGAGGCAGTGACCACTCCCTGGCCTCCTCGGCCGTGCCATCTCACTTCAACAAACATGAAATCACCCTAGAATATCTTTCCGAGCTGTTCCTTCTTCAACAGCAATTCCCAGTTCTTGTCCACTTCATCCTGGATGAACTGTACCTGCTCTTTCGTTAAGTGGCTGAACCTCCCCTGTGTCTTTAAATACTCAAAAACAGGGAGCTTCTCTTTCGGTTTCTTGTTAATCTTGTAGACACCGCCCTCGATCTCGTACAAGGGAAAGACACAGGTATCCACAGCTAGTCGCGGGATCTTCAACTGCCACTCGGGGGGGCTCCTCCATCCTGTGGGACAGGTAGCCAAAACATGGATGAACCTGGTCCCGTAGATTCCCTTGGCCTTTTGCAGCTTTCTCACGAAGTCTTCAGGATGACCCACCGTCGCTGTGGCGCAGTAGGGTATGCAGTGCGCTGCCATGATCTCCATCATGTTCTTCTTGGGCCTGTCCTTGGGGTGTTTCCGCGGCGTCGTGGTCGTCCACGCACCCCAGGGTGTGGCTGATGACCTCTGGATACCTGTGTTCATGTAGGCCTCGTTATCGTAACAGACGTAGATGAAGTCTTCATTTCGTTCAGCAGCTGCAGATAGAGCCTGTATACCAATGTCAAAGGTACCGCCATCCCCTGCCCAGGCAACGACTGTCGCCTTCTTTCCCTTGATGTCCAGTCCCGCTTTGAGACCCGAGGACAGCGCTGCAGCAGTCTCAAAGGCAGTGTGATAGATGGGTAATCGCAAAGCTGAAGTAGGGAAAGGTCCTGCAATGATGGACCAGCAGCACGCTGGGATGACTACCATGGTCTCAGGCCCTAGTGCTTTTAAGGCCAACCGCATCGCATACGCAGCACCGCATCCCTGGCAGTCCACGGTCCCGGGGAACATGTATTCTTCCACAGGAATACTGGTTTTCATCATTGTGCTCATAGTTTCACCCCCCACCACAGAATTTCTCCAACAGCACGGGTGTCTGCCATTTCCACAATCCCAACAATGTCGTCAATCGTCATGTCTCTCCCTCCCAGTCCAGCCACGAATCCATACAGAGGGGGCTTGTTCTTCTCGTGGTATAAACTGGCCTTGATCTCATTGTAGAAGATGCCCTGGTTCCCGAAGGAGACGTTCCTGTCGATGACGATGACTTTGTTGAACTTTTGCAGTCTTCTGATCTCTTCATTGGGGAATGGCCTGAATAATCGAAGTCTCACGACCCCAATCTTCCTCCCCTTTTTCCGCATAATGTCGACTGCTTCCTTGGTAGTGGCAGCAGTGGATCCTGCAATGACGATGACCTCTTCTGCGTCCTCGCATCTATAGAACTCTACGGTCTCGTACGTCCTCCCAAACGTCTCAGCAAACTCTTTTTCCACTTCCCTCGTGTACACTAACGCCTGTTCGTGGGCTTCCTGTATCAAATACCGTAACTCCATGTACCACTCTGGCGTCGTCAGAGCACCAAAAGCGTGGGGATCGTCCAAGTCCATCTTATACCTCGGGTTAAAGGGCGGCAGAAACTCGTCAATTAACTCCTGGTCGGGCATGTCCACGGGTTCATACGTGTGCGAGAGGATGAATGCATCTAAAACGACTAATCCAGGGAGTAAGACTTTCTCACAGATTTTGAAGGCAATCATCACCGTGTCGTACACTTCCTGGTTGCTCTCACAGTAGAACTGGAGCCAGCCCGTGTCTCTCTGTGCCAGTGAGTCATTCTGATCAGTCCATATACTCCAGGGCGGTCCCATGGCCCTGTTCACGTTTGCCATCACCACAGGGTGCCTCCCATTGGCAGCCCAGTGCAGCATCTCGTGCATTAACGCTAATCCGTGAGAAGAGGTCGCCGTAAACGCTCGGGCCCCTGCAGCCGAAGCACCAATGCACGCAGCCATGGCAGAGTGTTCTGACTCTACTTTGATGAATTTGGCCTTCAAAGACCCGTCAGCACAGAATTCACTCAATAATTCTACGATCTGTGTCTGCGGCGTAATGGGGTAGGCTGCTATGACCTCAGACCGGGAATCCCGCGCTCCATACGAAACTGCGTGATTTCCCGTGATAACTCTGACCGTACTCATATCATCACCCTCTCGTCCTCCATCTCTATGGCGTCTTTGGGACATTCCTCAGCACACACACCGCATCCTTTACAGTAATCCATGTTCCATTCAGGGTATTCCCCCAGCTTTATGCACGCGTTGGGGCACACCTTCCAGCAGATACCGCACTGAATGCATTTCTCTTTGTGGAAGACTGGTTTTGCATTCCTCCAGCTCCCTGTCTTGCTCAGAACGTTCGTCACGGATATGGAACAGGGGGGGAGGTCGTGAACAGTTTTGAATGTCATAGCACCACCTTTTCGTAAGCTTCTTTTGTTGCCATGGTATTTTCTTCCTGTTTTGTGGGAACACCCTCCCGCACAGCATCCAGAAGCTTCTCCAGGCTGACTTCTTTTGTGGCTCTGGCAAATCCCCCAAGAATGGATGTATTAACGATGGGGGCTAGTCTCGACCCTAACCCGTATTTTACTGCTATAGACGTGGCATCTACTGTAGCTACTTTGAAGGGACCCTTCAAATTAATCTCTGAGGGTTTCATGGATGTGTTAATTAAGATGAGGGCCTGGCGCTTCGCCTGGTCTTCTTTGTAGGGACTGAGAACTCCGCATCCCCCAGCCACATCCACTGGTCCCACCAACGTGGGGTCCAGAATGACAACATAGTCTGGGTTGTAAATGGAGAATTTGATGCGAATGGGTTTGTCATCAATTCTGGTAAAGGCGGTCACTGGTGCTCCTCTCCGTTCCACACCGAACATGGGGAAAGCCTGTACGTATTTCCCCTCACGGAACGCAGCATCAGCGAGAATCTCAGAAGCTACCACAGCTCCTTGTCCACCTCGACCGTGAAATCGAATTTCGATCATTTTGATACCTCCTGTTCCCACCTGTGTTATATGCTTTAAAATGTTTTCGATGAGGGTCTAAAAAGGCATAGGTGAAAGACGGAAATGAGGGAAAGGGAAAGGGTTGTGAACTGGAGGATGCTTTCGTGAGGTTCAAAGAGAATTGAGTCAGTGCACTCTATCAGTATAGGTTATGATAAAGGGTCACGAAATGGATCAAGAATGAGCTAAATTTGTTGACTCGAAACACTCAAAACTAACGCTTACGCTTATCTTTAGTCTTTATCTTTTTACCAATAGTTTTCTCAACATGTCTGTTGTGGCTGCCCGGTACACGCCCTCATTTTCAAGTATGCTTTTATCATTAGAATGAATCTTGCATATGAAGACGGAAAGTATGTTGGCGAGTGACTTGAAGCACTGAGACTTCTCCGTGGCAATTTTTGGAATCCTCTAATGTTCATGTTTTCACCTTCTTAGCCAAAAGAGTTATTAAGATTCGACAGAAGACAGGAGTTTCACTCTTTCAAGATTTTAATCGTTTTCTTAATAACTTCTGTGATTTTCTCTCTCTTGAGTGTGTCAATTATGTATAGAACAATATGGCTATCTATGGTAAAAAGACGGTTGGGTCTTATGTTACTCGCCTGCTTTAGATTCCCGATATCAAGATCAGTGTGAGTAACTGGAATAGCATACTGATCTCTTATAGTGTGGCTAGTTATCTGGCAGAGGATTATGTCATCTCCATCTAATACTGCGAGAACAAGAGCAGGTCGTCTTTTCATCTGGGTCAGATCAGAGAAGGGGAAAGGAACAACGACGATATCGCCCTTCACAAATCTTTCCATGCTTCGTCCTCCTCTGGTCTCAGCCAATCTTTCTTAAGGGATGACTCGCTTGCTAGAGCAGCACCTGCTCGTTCTTTGATAGATCTTGTTTTCAGGAATTCGATGAAATCCAGCAATTCATCTAGCAAAGGCTCAGGGACGTGTTGAACCTCAGCGAGGAGCAGCTCCCTTTTGTTCAGAGATTTCTCCCCAGCATCACAATGTGTTATCATGGTGGTTACCTCTGTCCCACTATGTTCTCTTGGTTTAATAACCTTTCTCTCTGGTGGTTCTGGCAGAGGGTGGCATTGGTCTCGCTGAACTCTCAACAAGTCTGTGAGCACTTCTGCTACACCCGCTTTTTGCATCCTATATGTGGACCGCAATCCTGTATTTTCTCCTGATGTGGGCAGTTCATGAAGGAAATTCATTTCTATGTCTTACTTCTCATTCAAATAAAGTGATAAGATTAGAACCCAGGGCAAAAGTGCGGGGGAAGGGATTTGAACCCTCGAACTCCTGCAAGACTAGGCCCTGAACCTAGCGCCTTTGACCAGTCTCGGCAACCCCCGCATGGTCACCTCACAATAGATCACACCTTTAAAAACCTTTTCTCTCGCCCTCGCCCACGTCCTCTTGTATCAATCCTCCAGAATCATCCACAACACATTGCTTATAGTCACCAGAAGTTCCTTTCCCTTATTTCCCCTGCTGTCCACAATGTCATCAAAAACCAGAACATCATCATCGAACGCCTTCAACCTACCCACAAAGCTCTCCCCACCTTCTACCAGGAACGAAATATGGTGTCCTGTGTATTCTTTTAATCTGTCAAGCATCAACTTACTCATGAGAGGACTTTCATGAAAGAGTTTATAAAACTAGTGTTTGTAAGACATCCTCCACCCCTCGCCGTTATGACAGAGAAACACATTTAAACAACCCCCTCTCATCATGGTTATGAAACAGTTCATTGGAGGATTGTTGCTAGGTATTGGTGTAGGATTCTTGATCTCTGGGCTCGTGGCCAGCAGTCTCGTCAGTGACTTTGAGAACACACTGGCAAAGTACGACACGCTGATTAACACCTTTTATGCGTTCACCCATTCTTACAGCTTTCAGACTATCCAGGATTTGACCACCGAGACGGCAGAACTCTACAAGGGGAATCCCCTCCTGAGACAGGCTCTAGAGACAGTGGGCATGGGACAAATAGGTCAGTTGTTCCAGGACCTCGACGAGAATTTCAAAGAAACTATCACCATTTCAGAGGACTTATACACAGTGAGGTCCTCTGTGAAAGAGACCCGAACCTTGATCACCTACCTGGAAATGGGAGGCATCGCCTTCATACTCGCAGGTGCTGTCATTGCCGTGTGGACGTACCGTCAGGTTCATATGAACCGGTAGATATCTCCTGTAAATTGTCCCTGGTCCAGTTCCTCCTCTATCCTCTTGAGAAGAAGAATGCGCCGGAACGTCGAAGGATGCGTGGAGAACAGGTCATTCGCCCGTCCAAAGGGTGAGCGTTCGGCCTCTTTTTCCATGGCCAGCTCTAGCTCGCGCTCGTCCAGGGTGCCGTCATGGTCCAGGTCGTACTCTGCTTTCCTTCTCACAATAGTGCGGATTTCATCCTTAGATTCCTGGGGGTCCTCAATGTAGAAGGCGCGTAATCCCGTGGATTCCTTGGATGAGATTGACAGCCCATAAGAGAGTTTGGCTAAAGCAGACCTCAGGTTGCGGGGTTTTCCTGTTACATAGGCTGAATAGGTGTCAGCAAAGTACTCTCTTGACCTGGAGAGGTACAGTACCAGCAACTGGGACACCAGATAAACGAGGAAGGAGACTGCACCTACCAGAATTATGGTCCCGGCATCCTTTCTTCTGCTGCCGCGGCTTCCCCACAAAAGAGCTCTGGCAATAATGTAAGCTATTAAAGGCACTGCAGAAGCGAGAGTCATGATGGTCACGTCATTGTGCTTGAGATGACCGATCTCGTGGGCAACAACAGCTTCAATTTCTTCAGGTCTGAATTTGAGCAATCCTTCGTGAACAGCCAAGGTGGCAGAAGAGGTGGTCCTGCCAAAAACGAAGGCATTTGGGGTTTCTTCAGGGACCACTGCCAGTCTGGGTACAGAAATCTGGGATTTTGATGCCAAATCTCTCACCATGCGTTCCAGAAAGGGGTTTTCACCTTCTTTGAGGTAACGCAGCTTGGCAGATGAGGAGACGATGACAGGGGAGATGAGCCACTGGAAGAGGATGAAGAGTAAAACCAGTGGTAAGGCCAAGTACAGACTCAGGTCGAAAAAGAAGATAACGACAGAGATGATGGCAAAGAGGGCACCTAAGAGGAGAATCATGGTGATTGCCATACTCCTGCGAAGAGCTGCAAGTGACATAGTAGAAAGATGTCAAGGTGAATTTAAAGGTTTTCGGTTCATGGTAACGTTGACGTTTATTTATCCACCGAGTTTTGAAATCAGCAGTTGCAGTGTTTTCTTCCTTCCAGCCACATATTTATTAGGGAGAACCTCATTCCACACTATGGTTGAAATCGTAGAAAAGGTATCCTGTCCCAGTTGTGGTGCTCCCCTAAAGATTAGAGCGGGAGAAATTGTGGTCACCTGTGAGTACTGCGGCACTGCAGTCAATTTGAAAGCTGAGAAACCCTTTGTATTCAAGCATTCTATAATACCGAACAAGTACTCTCGAGAAGAAGTTGAGACGTTAGCACGCACCTGGATGCGCTCCGGATTTGCCATGCCCGAGAACCTCTCGCAGAAAGCCCACTTAGAACAGGTCCGACTGGTTTTCCTTCCCTTCTACGTGGTCACTGTCCATGCAGTGACGGACTACCAGGGTGTTCTCACCCGTACTGGTCAGCCAAAGGAGGTGAAAGACTCTCTCATCAAAGATTATCAGTGGACCATCATCGGAAGGAGATCTACCACATTCCCTGAACGAGAATACAAGATTCCTTTATCTGGAAAATCAAGCTTTGATCTGTCTTTAGTGCAGGGAGAGTTCTTGAATGCAGAGTTAGATGAAGATGAAGCTCAAGAAAAGGCGAAAACAGAGATCGAATTCCACCATAACTACTTGATAAAGGAAAAGGTGGACCAGATCACAGAGAGCACTACGACGGTGGAGGTTAAAGACTCAGAGTTCCTGCATGCACCTGTGTGGTTTGTAGACTACGAGTACGGAGGAACCCTCTATCACCTGATAATGGATGGGTCCACCGGCGAGGTCATCCAGGGGGACATACCCGTAGAAGTGGGGAAGTTCTCGTGGGTGTGGCTGGTGGCTGCTTTAGTGATCATTTTTGGGATCATACTGCTGTTTCTCTAGCTCGTACAGGCAGGTGAATCCACATCGGAGAGGACTCAATAGGCGATTAACCAACCTCAACACGTTACAGTGCTGTGCGAATGGGAGCAAACTATTTTAAGCTCTCCCTTCAATAAAGCGTCGATGTATGATGTCATAGGTGGAGGACCTGCAGGTGCTTTCTGTGCCGAAGAGCTGGCAAGGAAGGGATTCGCAGCTCAAGAACCCAGTTACACTGTCTACAGAACAGAATATGATCATGGTGTAGACTAGTTCCGAGGTTGATGCCGTGGACGTGATTGTGGTAGGAGCAGGCCCTGCGGGCAGCATGGCTGCTAAGGCTGTGGCAGAAAACGGATTTTCTGTAACTGTATACGAGAAAGGCCCCTTGAAAAGGGAAAAACCCTGCGGCGGTGCTGTTTCAGACCGGGTCATAAACGATTTTGAGCTGAATCCCGAAGACACATTCTGGGACCGCATGTGTTACGGCATTTTCTTGTGTTCTCCTGGAAACAGGACTGTACTCTTGACTGAAGATAAGAGGGGGGGATATCTGGTCATGCGTGAGAAATTTGATTCCTATTTAATTCAGAAAGCCCAAGAAGCAGGAGCACGCTTTGTGGAAAACACGTACTGTGAACCCTTCGTAAAGGATGGGAAAGTGAGAGGGGTCAAAAGCAAAACGAAAACAGACGAGCAGGTCATAGAGGCTGACATAGTGGTTGCCTGCGACGGGACCCCCTCCTCTTGTGCGAGAAAACTCGATTTGTACAGGGGAAATGAGAGAAATCAGGCCACCACCTACCAGTACCAGATGAAAATGAATGACAAAGAGATTGATGAGAAGATTGGGGGCAACATGGAAATCTATTTCGGAAATACCTGGATGCCCTACGGATATATGTGGATCTTCCCTAAGAGAGGCATGGTCACGGTGGGTGGGGGAACCTGGTTTCATGCTCTGAAAAAAAGCCGTATAAATATGAAGGAATGTGTCGATAAATTCGTGAAAGAGCATCCAGTGGCCTCTCAAAAATTAGAAAATGCTGAAATTTTGTACCCGCAATCAGCCATGATTGGGTTTCGAGGTGTGGTGAACCCCTTATACCTGGACAACTTCATGGTGGCAGGAGATGCAGCAGGGTTCGTGTCTGTCCCCACAGGAGAGGGCATCTACTACTCTATGGTCTCAGGGAGGACAGCAGGTGAGGTGGCTGCAGAAGCTTTGAGCAAAAAAGATTGTTCTCGTACCTTTTTGAAGGAGTACGACAAGAGGACAGACAAAAAAATAGGGGCTGACATGAAGTGGGGGTACTGGTTGAGGAGATTAGTAATGGATAGAGAAGAAAATCAGGAGAAACTGGTGAAAGTGTCCCTCAAGGACCAATGGGTGTACAATATGACGGGAAAACTAATCGGTGGAGAAATTGCGTACAAACAGTACTTAATGAACTATTTGTTGAGACCGGATAAGTTATTAAAATTCTTTCTTGGTTGAATTCACTTGTGAATTAGAATGTATTGTTTGGCGAGCTTTCCCAAGGCGTGTGCCTGTTCTTCTGACAGGTGAACTCTGAGTAAATCTTTCTCAACGTCTCCGTATTTTTCTGTCAGCATTTTTTTCCTTTCTTCAGTCAACGTAGCCTCTATGAAGGCCAGATCAACCCCGGAAACTAATTCTTTCAATGAATCGCACAAAGCAGAATCACCGGTGACTGCTATTGTCTGGTCTTTCAAGAAAATGCGGTACCCTGCAGCCGGGATAGGTGGCATGATCCCCTGGGCGGTGCTCCCTGCGTGAACGACAAAGAAGGGTTCAATTTTCACTGTGTCGAACTGGTATACCTTTCTGTCTTCTACCTGGGTTACCTCAATACGGTAGGGGATAGTGTTCTCATAACACGTGCAGAATCCGCGCACACTGTTCTCAACCTCACATGCACCAGGGTGTAAGATGCTGAGTGGTTTCTGCCGCCCTATCATCCGTAAATACCCTAAAAGAGAGTGTAACCCGCCCATGTGGTCGTAGTGACCATGGGTAATGAGAATGATATCTAGATCATGGAGATCATACGTTGCTGTGAGGAGGTCTCTGAGGGTTCCATCTCCACTATCTGCCAGGACATTGTCGAGAATGATCTGGGTGGCTATGCCTGCCTTTGAGTAGAGAACATCAATCATAGCAGGTGGGAGTAGTAGACTCATTTAAGGTTGTGGGTTTCAACCTGCACTGAAGAGGTTAATAATCACTCTCACTTTGGTGACAGGCTAAACCCTGCTCACAAATCTATTTAAGACAAGCCACGTGATCATAATCATGAACGTCTCTAAAAGTGTCTACTGCAGAATTGGAGAAAAAGGAGATTCTAACAACGGGTTTATTGTGTGTGAAGACTGCTGCATCGTAGTAGATACTGCCACCTACCCTGAACAGACCAGAAAAGACCTGGAGGACCTGAGAAACGTTACCGGCAACCCCATAAGGTTTCTCATAAACACACACTACCACGCAGACCATACTTTTGGAAATATGTATTTTCAGGAAATCATAGCACATAAGAACTGTTACGAGAAGCTGAAGGAAGTCACACCTACCCATCTCAAATATATAGAAGAAGATACGGAGAATAAAGAGAGATTCAAAGGATTCATGATTAAATTGCCCACTATTGTTTTTACTGGTAGGATATTTTTACTTGAAACCCCTCACATTGAAATAGTCCATTGGGGTGGGCACACAAAGGGGAGTGTAACAGTTTACGTACCTGAAGAGAAAGTACTCTTTTCTGGAGACCTCTTATTCGTGGGAACTCACCCATATTTAGGAGATGCTGACATCAAAGAGTGGATTCAAGCGTTACAGAACTTATTCCAGCTGGACATCACGAAGGTTATACCGGGGCACGGGGAACTGTGTGATAAAAGAGAGATCAAAACCCACATCGAGTATTTAGAAACGTTCTACACCAATCTGAAAGACCTCAAAGAGGACCACACGAAAGAGGAAATTCTCAAAAATGCAGACCTCTTGAACTTGCCTGAACTCGGTAAAAAAGAAAGAATCTCACGGAATATAGAAGCACAGTACGATAAGGTTTGACCAACACCACGTCCAACTTAACCCGTTGAGATGAGGTACTCCACTTCCCGAATTCTGATACCACTCCTTTCATACAAGACGTTGTACACGTTTTTGAGGTAGGTTACATTCCTCATCATGGTTCTCATTTTTTGAACTCCGCAATCAGCATCCCCAGAAGGATCAAAAGGCACCCCAGTATCTTCCGCAGAGTGAAAACCTCATAACTGAGGAAAAAGGAGCACAAAGCTGCAAAAACGGGTTCTGTGGCAAAGATAACTGCTGTCCGGGTGGGAGAGGTATACCTCTGTGCCTCATTCTGTATAAGGAATGCAGCAACAGTGGCAACCAGTGACGTAACCACCACCGCCTCCACTACAAGGGGAGTCATAACGCTTCTTTCTCCCCCGCTCAACCCGTATGAAAGAAGTGCCACTGTCCCTATCTGTGTCGTGGTGAGCAGAAAAGGATCACAAGAGGGTACGTATTTCCCCACGAGAATGATGTGCATGGCAAAGGAGAAGGTACAAAACACGATGAGAAGATCGCCATAATTCGCCTCTATCTGCTGGAATGACAACAAGAACAGCCCTGCAGCAGCGAAAAACACTCCCACAAATGAATAATTGCCTGGCCTTTTCTCGAGGAGTGCTACAGACAAGAAGGGCACCATGACCACCGATAACCCGGTGATAAACCCTGCATTAGCAGGTGTCGTGTACTGTAGCCCGACAGTCTGAAACCCGTACCCGGAGAAGAGAGCAATCCCTATGAAAACGCCATATTTTAGTGTATTTGCATTTATATCCCTCAGTTTTTTTGCAGAGATTATGAGAAGGAGGAGAAAACTCAAAAAGAAGCGATAGAAAAGGAACGTGAATGGTGAGATAAAGGTGAGGGCTTCTTTGACGAGGACGAATGAGAACCCCCAGACAAATGCTACCATGAGGAGCGCTGCATCACTTTTCATAATGTACCTTCGTACTGTACATAAAAATGTTAGCAGTACTCAAATTCTTAAAAAGGTGGAGAGACAGCATTTCTCTAATTCAACCCGAAGGGGAATCCCCTCTTTTTAAAGAGGGGTCTCGGAAAAATAGTGAAAATGTGACGGAGTCAATATTAGGTTGGGCGGCGGTTTCAAACCGCTGGTTTTAACCGGCAGTCCGCCGCCCGTAAAATTTGACGCGGTTGATTGCTAGGGCTGAAAGAAAAGTGCTTTATAAAAATCACAAATAAAAATAAAAAAAAAGAAGAAAAAGTTCATGCTTTGGGTGCTGTTATGCTCTTCCAGTTTGCCCTCACCGCGTAGTAGACTGCTCCGAATCCGAGGCTGACCGCCACAATCTGGAATATGGCGCCCACACAAGGAATTGCAAAGAGCACGTTCAGAATGACGAATCCAACCACAAAGATTAACATGTCGCCCGTCTTGACTTTCACCAGGTTCAAGACCCAGTTACCCAGAGAGTATGACACGATTAGTCCTGCAACCATTAAAGCTATCACAAAGAGCAGTGCCACCAGTATTGCAAAGGGGATTCCGACCAGGGTTATACCGAGTATGAGAACCACAAGTACAGTCACTATGATAAAGATGAATCCCATTACCATCTTTTTCGCCGTTGATTCCCTTACTTCCTTTTCGATTCTGAAGAAGAGCCCAGAGAAGTACTTGATGAAGAGGAGACCCAAAATAAGATATCCAATTTTCACCAGAATGTTCAGAATCAGCACAAAGGTGAGCAGCGCTTCAATTCCCTCTGCAGGAGCGGGTTCAGTGAGGGTTAACTTGCCGTAGCTCCCGGTGTTCTGGAACCTGCTGGTGCTCACGATGAAGTCCTCTTTAATCGTACCCGCATTGGTGACTGTGCCGCCTGAGACAATGGCATACCTTTCGATAACAGCTGTAGAGTGGATCGTTATGGTACCGCCGAAGACTAAGATCTTTTTTGCAGTCCCTTTCAGATCTATTGTGCCGCCTACAGCAATGATCTTCCCCTTGACAGTGCTGGTCACTGTTATCTGTGCACCAGCAGCAATGAGGTCCCCTTCTACAGGAGCATTAACCTCTATGGTGCCGCCCACAGCAAAAATATCACCATTGACCGGAGCATTGATGATTACTGTACCGCCTGACACAATGAGGTCATCATTTATTTGGGTGTCAATAGTTACCTGGCTGTTTGTTTTGAACTCCACTGCACCGACGCCTGCGGGCAGGAGAAGAGCCAACAGTACGATACAGGCTATCCCTATCCTTTTCATGTCGATCACCGATAAAGATTCTTTTCCATCCATATAAAGGTTGAGTGCATTCCACAGTGGTATCGCTGATCTTACCTGGAGATGGAGAAATAATTTTCGAGTTTTTGACATTTTCACACTTCATTCCAGCTTTTTTTGTTTCCATTTCCCTCTATAAAACCACACCAGTAAAATACAGAATCCAACAAACATGGGTAATCCAAAATCTAGAAAAAACCTATTTATCCATAATCGTGACATCATAGAATCATCTATCAGAAACAAGATTCGGTCTACTGAAATTTGGAAAATGGGATTCCAGGAAAGACTACTCTATTTTGAGCGTTGTTCAAACTATGGACAAATGGCGGCAGAAGTCGTTTATTGGCCATGACATAGAGTGGATTCTATGTAGAGTAAAGGAGGTTATTTTCTCCAAAATGAGCATCCTCTGAAGGAACAGGAAACCGCAACCTATAAAAAGAACAATGAGATAAGAGGGGTATGGGAAAATCACCAGCAAGAACCCTAGCAGCCATCTCGAACAACTTTACAGTAACTCCTTTGAAGACAAGAAAGGATTTCGAGGACTTCTATGTCCCTCGGGTCACTCCTTCTATTGAGAGGTTGAAAGAGCGAATCGAAAATGTTGAAAAAAACGGGAAGTACCTTTTCATGGGATTTAGAGGCTGTGGAAAAACTACAGAATTATACAGGCTCATGAATCTACTGGACAAGAACAAATTTATCCCTTTCTTCTTTGATGTTGGAATTCTTGACATGAACGATTTTGATTACAGAGAGTTTTTTGCAGCATTTGCTCTCTATTTCTACGAAAATGCGAAATCATTCGCCAAAATCGAGAAAAAGATAGAAGAAGACTTCAAAACATTCATGAAAGATGTCACAAAAGTAGAAGAGCACGAAGAAGGCAGTGAGGGGGGAATAGGATTGTCTTTTGAAAAATTCATTGTCGCAAAATTGGGATCTGAAAGGAAAACGAGAACGATTGTAAGGAGAAACTTGGGAACTAGAATTACAGATTTACTATTTAGACTGAACAATATTATTGTCAATGTTGAAAATAATGTTGCGAAGAGAGTTGTCATTATCATTGACGGTCTGGACAAGCTCTCGAGATCTAAACAGGCGGAGAGATTCTTCTACGATAACTATCGGCTGTTAACCCAGATTCAGTGCCACGTCATCTATACATTTCCGATAGATCTAGCATACAGTCCCCGGTTTGAAGTTGTAAGGCACGAGTTTGATGCAGCTTCCATTCTTCCGCAGCCTCCAGTGAAGACAAGAAATCTGGAGAACGTATATGAAAAAGGATATGAATTTTACAGGAAAATCGCTGAGAAAAGGATGAACTTGGACCTAATAGATGAGAAGGCACTGAAAGAGGCAATCATTTCTACAGGAAAACTCAGCGAGTTCATGCGCACTATAGAAGGGGCGATAATTATGAGCCTCATTTCAAAAAAGAGTGTCGTAGGCTATGAAGAAGTTCTCTCTTCTCTGGAGGAATTGAGAAGAGGCTACGACAGAACATTAACAAGAGAACACATAGAAAGACTCATTGAGGTTCATGACAAAAAAGATGCAAGAGATCAGCACGTTGGTGATTCTGTAATAAGAGATCTCTTGTTTAGTCTAACCATTGTGGAATATGAGAGTGAGGAGGAAGGAAAATGGCAAGAAGTGAATCCGCTTCTCCTTCCATTGATAGAAAAATGGAGAGAGGAAGTTTCCTGAATGAACTGATTAGGCTGGAAACGGAGCTAAAAATTTCACTTGGAAGAGGAAAATTGATCGTTTTTGCTGTTAATGAACCTTATATGAGGGATCTAGTTTTAAATTTCTTGAATGGTAAATTCAAGACGAAGAAAATAATAATCACGAAGGGTGAGCAGATTTCCAGAGCTATTAAGGAAAGAGGCTCTGATTTTGACGTTTTAGTGTGGCAGCTTCCCGAAACAGTAAATTCAGGAATCTTGAATGCATTGAACTACAAAAGGGAAATATTTTACGAAACTGATTTTCCACACGTTGTCTTTTGTAATGAAAAAGTTCTCAATGATCTCATAAGGGATGCACCTGATTTCTGGAGATACAGAGCAAGTTCTCATGTACTCGAGAAATCGATTCCAGCAATTCAAAATATAGTTGACCTCGGTCATGGCTCTTATTTTGAAGGGGAGGATCTAGAAAAACAAATTGAAATTAATGATTATTTATTAAAAGAATCGAAAAGAGATAATCAAAGAGCATACTTGCTCTCCCAGAGAGCAAAATTTTACACAGCATTGAGAAAATATGGTGAAGCCCTCAGATACTACGACGAGAGTCTTGAGATGAGTGAAAAAATCGGTGATTACAGAAGTATTGCTCAGGTATATAGTGAGATTGCAACAATTCATGAGATGAGGGGAGAGTACCACGAGGCTGAGAACTACTACAGGAAATCACTGAATCTTAAAGAGAAGCTGAGAGATGAACAGGGAATAGCTGCATCGCTTCACCAACTGGGCAACCTTGAATATTTGCAGGGAAATTACACAGGGGCTGAGAACTACTACAGGAAATCACTGAATCTTAAAGAGAAGCTGGGAGATGAACAGGGAATAGCTGCATCGCTTCACCAACTGGGCATGCTTCAACAAACACAGGGAAATTACACAGGGGCTGAGAACTACTACAGGAAATCACTGAATCTTAAAGAGAAGCTGAGAGATGAACAGGGAATAGCTGCATCGCTTCACCAACTGGGCAACCTTGAATATTTGCAGGGAAATTACACAGGGGCTGAGAACTACTACAGGAAATCACTGAATATTGCAGAGAAGCTGGGAGATGAACAGGGAATAGCTGCATCGCTTCATAACCTGGGCATAATTCAGCAGGATCAGGGAAACTACACAGAGGCTGAGAGATATTACAGAGAATCTCTGGAACTCAAGAAAAGACCTGAGAGAAAACAGGAGACGATTTAAACCACTTTACAATCTGGACAGGATTATGTTCTCTTATTCCAATCTCTTTTGTTTCCACTTCCCTCTGTAAAACCACACCAGTAAAATACAGAACTCAATAAACATGGGCAACCCAAAAGCCAGGAAAACACCTCGTGCGCCCACGATTCTTGAGAGAAGAATAGTCAAAGGAATCTGGAAGCAGAAGCTCGTGACCAGAGTGATAACCATGGGTGGTTTCGTGTCACCAGACCCGTAGAATGCGCCGCTCAAGGGTATGGAAAATCCCAGAAAAACGAGGAAAGGTGCTATTATTCTGAAGCAATTCTCACCAGCCTCTACGACTTCTTCAGTTTTATTGAACAAAGATACTAACTGCCGGGCAAACACGAAAAAGACAAGAGCCACGACAACCATTAAGGCAAACCCTAAGTATGACGATTGTAATGCCGTCTTTTCTGCTTTCTCCAGTTTTTTAGCCCCCAGGTTGTGTCCCACTAACGTTGAACAGGCCATGCTCAATCCGACTAAAGGCATCCACACCATACCCATGAGCCGGAGGCAGATCTCAACACCAGCGAGGACAGCCATGCCGAAGACAGCAATAATGCGGATGGCGACCATGTTCGTTATGTTCCGAATGAGGGCTTCAACACCTGAGGGAAACCCCACGAAGAGGATGGTCTTCATGGTGGAAAAATCAACCTTAATGCGCGTATCAATTTCAACGACGTGTTTTCCAGACGTTAACAGGTAAAATCCAATAGCAAAGGTGAGCATCTGCGAGATGACGGTGGCTACAGCAGCACCCTGTACCCCCAATCCTGCGGGGAATATGAGGAGAGGGTCTAATACCATGTTCAGCACATTGGTGGCAATCATGATCTTCATGGGCGTTTTAGCATCACCCACCCCTCTCATGGCAGTGAACAAGGTGTAGCTGGATAACATGAATATAAATCCTACAGACATGATCCTCCCGTAGGAGATACCGTATTGGACAACAGCACCCTGGGCTCCCAGGGCGATTAAGATGTGTTTGACAAAGAAGAGACCGGTAACACAGAAGATGAGAGCAATGAACAATTTTAAGAAGAGCGTTTGCTTCACCACCTCATTGACTCTTTCGTAGTTCTTGGCGCCGTAATTCCGCGCAATCAAAGCAGCACTCCCCATGCCGACGACTTCGTTGAAGACGATGGCAAACTCGAAGAAGATGCCGAATAGTGCTACTGCTGCAATCTGCTCGTACCCGAGTCTTCCAACCCAGAATATGTCGACGATGTTGTACAAGGTTCCAAAGACCATGCCAAATATGGAGGGGAGGGCGATGATCTTGATGGCCTTCGTGATGGGCATTTCGGTGTAGTCAGTTTTTTCCATCAGTGAAGGTTATAAGGGGTATTTAAAAGGGTTAGCAGTTGGAGGTTGGACAATTATAGTGTGGAAAGCATTGATCTTAAAAGAAGTTCTTCTCCCTCACGAGAGTGGTACCTGATAGCTGTAGAAGAAATTTGTATTTTCAGGTTCTTGTCACCTTATTAGTGACTCTGAGATCAGTATTTAAGTACTCCAGAATGTAGGAGTAGCATGAACCGCAAAATCTTATCCATGCTTGTGGTGGTAATTCTCGTGTCAGCCTGTGCAGAACAGTCGAAAAAAAGTCCAGAAGAGAACACGCGCATCCCTCTTCCCGAGAAAAGGGGGTTTGACATGACCCTCTCTCCAGTCTTTATCCTCAAAGATATCGAAAAAAGATATCAAGACGTGATGAAAGAACTTGCTTCTGTGAGTGACATCTATTTCTTGCAGCAAGACCTCATCTGGGATTTTGAAAAAGGAGTAGACATAGAATCTCAAAGTTATGAAGGCTGTCTTGCCTTTCTGGAACATGCACATCAGTTGGGGTTGAAAGAGGGTTATGTTGGAATTTCTGTCTTGAGTGTTGACAGGGATAAAATTCTGGAAAATCCCTTTTCAGGTGAATTTTCAGATGAAAGAGTCCGAAGAACGTGCAAGAATATGGTAAAAAGAGTTCTGAAAGATTTTGAGCCGAAATATCTTTGTTTCGGTGTCGAGGTTTCAGCATACTCCCACAAGAACCCAGAAGATTTTGAACACTTCGCATCGTTGTACAATGAAGTGTATTCTACTGTCAAAGAGATTTCTCCAGAAACTGTTGTGTTCCCAACGTTCCACTACGAAGAATTTCTGGGAGACCTGCCGTGGAGTCCTCACGAACCTGATTGGGAATTGATTCAGAAATTCAGCATGGATGCCTTTGCCATAACGACGTATCCTTATATGGCTCATTCCATGGAAGACATTCCTCAAGACTACTACACCCGGATCAGAATGTACACTCAGCTGCCGGTGATAATTGCAGAAAGTGGATTTGCATCAGAATGCTGTGGGAAGACTATAAAAGATTTGCACGGCTCTGAGGAGGCTCAGGTAGATTTTCTACTCTTCCTGCTTGGTAGTATTGAGGACATGAATCCGTTGTTGTGGGTTTACTGGTCATTGTATGATTATGAGCCCTTGAGTTGGGGAGGAACAGATAAGGTTGACGTTTTTAACTCGATTGGATTATACTACGTAGATGGAAACCCAAAACCAGCTTTTCATGTGTGGAAGAGTATTTTTGACCTCCCTCAATCCTAAAGGTGATGTTCACTTCACTTTGTCAATATCTCAATGTATTCCTCTCCTACTCTGATCAATTCTTGTCTTCCATCATCGAATGTTTTACCTGAGTTATTTGAAATCCCACCTTCTATCTGCTTCAAAATCTTGTTTAGTTTCGTAGTTGGTAAATCCAATGCGTTAGCTTCCTTAATTATCCCTTTGAGCTGATCCACAACGATTGGACCCACTTGACTGACTTGAAGTGAAGCTATCTCAAACATTGGACATATATTCACTAAATCAAATCCAATATAATAAAATCCAGCGTCTTTTTTGCCGTACTTAGATATCAAGTATATCCCAAAAAGCTCTTTGATGCGAGGAAGTGTTTTTGTCAGTTCCTTTATACTCTCGCTTATACTCTCCTTTATACTCTCCTTCGCTTCGAGGAACGATTTGAATTCATCCTTTATTTCTTCTGGGAATTCAAGTTCATTCATCATAGTGACAGTCAAAACTTGGATATTCCTAATCTCTGGCGTATTAGATATTTTCCCCCATCCTATTTTTGCAATGTTTGTACCCAAAAGGAAAAGTTGAAGCGGCGAAACTTCTGGTGATCTTTTTTTTGGCCTTCTTGGAGCTACACGAATGATTGCTGCTACAATAACAGCTATTGCTCCTATAACCGCTGCAATAATCACATCATCCATTTAATTCCACTCCCATTATGACAATAGCAGATAACTTGATCATATACGCATTGCCTATATCATTCCGATTTAGGGCTATATCTGCAATGCATATATGCTCATTTTGAGTACAATCCATTCTTACACCTTACCTTATTATTCTTTCCAAACTATAAAAGCTTTTGTATTAATAGATGGTGAAAGTATTCGCTTTCACAGGGCCATCTCATATCTCGTCAAGAATTCAGGAATTAAAGGGTTGTTCCACCACAGAGATGAGAAATCAGCAAGAATATACCATACGTCTTTCACATTACGTCATAAAGAGAGAATTTGCATCACTCTCACCTTGTGACAGGATGACCATAGAAAGATTTATAGTATCATATCGAATACTTTTGTAACGGTGAACAAAGTGAAAGTCATAACTTCACGGATTCCAGAAGAATATGTGAAAGACCTGGAAGAATTCCAGGAAGAAGAAAACGTTAATAGAGCTGAGGCTGTACGCAGACTCCTCACGAAAGCTATAACTGAATGGAAAAAAGAAAGAGCACTAATCCTTTTAAGAGATCACAAAATCACTCTACGCAGGGCAGCTGCTATGGCTGATGTCACCTATGTGGAAATGCTGGAACTGGCAAGCGAAATTGATGTTGGGCTTGATTTGGAAGAACTAGAAGTTCCCGATGAAGCGATAACCCAAAATGAACTATCTTTCAAATAACTTTACAAAAACAACGGATCATAAATGAGAGTGTGATATGAAAACCATGCTAGATGAATTGGACAAAACATTGGTGGACATGGGGAAGTACCCAAACAAAAAAGAACTCATAAATGATGCTCTGCGTGCCCTCTTGAGAGCAAAACCAGAGTTGAGAAGAGATTTGGCAGTAGAACTTTACAGAAAAAAAACAGTATCCCTTTCAAAGGCAGCTGAAATCTGTGGATCAACCATAGAGGACTTTAAGGAATTACTGAAGGAAAGAGGAATCAAGATAATTGTTCCAAGTATCCCAGCTGAGAAAATTGATGAAGAGGTGGAAATCATATTAAGAACTGATATTAGTCATTGATGCAGATATCTTAAGCATGTTTGCAAAAATAGATGCTATTGATTTATTAAATCTGCTGTTTGGAGATAAAATAGTAATGGATTCACAATTTCTTGAATTGAGGTAGACTCTGCATAGTCCCTGGTGGCTGCCAAAGAAGAGCATATTACTGGCACTGTAGTGGGGTCAAGAACTGAGAAATTTCCTGAAGAGTACATACAGTGCAATGCCCAGGAGGACCAGCACAAAATAGCTACTCGCTTCCTTTTCTTTCACTTGTGGCAGGCTTCCGTCAAAAGTAACACCCGATTCGAGGTTCAATAAATGGACGATCAAGGGCGTAATATCCACCTGGTTCACTTCTGTGTACATTCGAGGGATACCCTCCCCCGTCATGTACAGAGGGACATCCTGTTCATCGAAAGAACCGTGCATCCCCCTATAATTTTTGAGCAGTGGTTCTGGAATGAAGAGGTACCCATCTTCAGCTGTAACAATAAGATCAGGTGCAGTCCTGTGATCAACATGACATACGGAGTATTCCGTCATTTCAATTATTTCTTCGACCCCTTTCTGGTCTGAAACAAACTCTTTCACCCCTGACTCTACATGGTACAAGAAGGCACATCTCCCCACGTAAAGGACTTCAGCATCGTAGTCTGCATTCCTCAGTAAAACATGAAGGGGGATTGCCTTTGAGGTGGGGCTCATCCCATGGTCTGCAGTTACAATTAATGTAGTCTCATCACCTAAGAAGTTTTTTAATGAATAAATGAGGGCTTCTACCAGCTCTGCTGCTCTTTTTGTCTCCTTTGATTTCGGTCCATACTGGTGACCAAAATCGTCGAGAATAGGCACGCTGACGCACATGAAATCTGGGTGTTCTTTCTCGTTTACTTCAGTAATGGCTTCAAATATCCATCGCGTCAGCTCGTAAGGATCTCCAGAAGGTGCAGACAAATACACAGGATAAGAGCCTGGGGACACAGACAGGTTGGCCTTTACGCCAATGAATGCAGCCAGTTCCCCCTTTCCAGAAATGAACACACCTTTCTTACCGTTTTCTTTTATGATTTCAAAGAGCGTTTTAGCTTCAATTTTCTCTGAAGAGTAAATTCTGACTTTCTCCTCCTCTAAGTACTCATTGGCAAGGATTCCATGCCTGGAAGGGTACACCCCTGTCAACAGAGAGACATGCCCGGGGTCAGTCATGGTGGGGAAAACACTGGTACATTCACCTTCCAGGGTAAATCCTTCCAGAGCGAAAACAGAAGGGTCAGCTCCATCCAGTATTATGAGGATGACCTGGGAAGAATGTCCAAATTCATACTGAACAGGTGTGATGAGGAACAGGGAAATCAGTAGCACGAGAGATTTTTTCATGGTTGAACAGGTTCCTTTTTCTTTAAATACTTTGCGAATTGATTTGTCACACGAGTCAGTACACAGGTGGCCCAGAGTTCTGCCCACTCTAACCTTGATGAGATGCCACCTCACGAAGCACAGTCATTGACTACCTAAATCATCCAGCGAAATCTTTATTAACATGGGGTGAGACAGCCATCGTGTCTTTAGGGATGCCATCTTCCTGGCAGCAGGTCAGAATAAAAAAATCGCTTGCCCCTGAAAATGAGGAAAATCCGAAAGAATTGGCCTATGCGGAATAGAAAAGGAGAAAAAATCCGTTTCAGAAGTATCCCTCGAAACTTCAATCACAGGCACAAACAGAAAGATCCGGTGATGAATGCATGGAAATGGAAATCACAGATACTATACAGAATGTTAGTGAAAAAGAATGGGAAGCCCTCACTGGCCCTGACTTTGTAGATAGATCACACAGATGGCTGAGGACTGCGGAAGATTCCGGCATGGTGAAAATGCGCTACGTCCTCTTGAGAGAGAATAAAACACTGGTGGCAGCTGCCTGCTGCTTTCCGTTTAGAGAAGAAATGTACAGTCTGAAAGTACCCTTCCTCGAAGTGAAATCGCCCCTGGGGATGTCAACAGGGTTCTTCTCCACAACTCCTCAGACAACAGCCATGCTCATGAAAGGCCTGGAAGAAATACAAGAAAGAGAAAAAACCTGGGGGATCATGACTTATGAATTGAAAAAGGCAGAATATGATGCCTTTATGAGCCAGGCGAAAGGATTCATCACTTTTCCAAGAAATGACAACACTTATATTGACCTGAATTTTGGTGATTTTGATGATTACCTCAGCTCTCTGGATGGAGAAGCGCGGAGAAGTGTAAGAAAAACATTGAACAGGGCTGAAAAAAGGTGGAACATAAAACCGGTCTTCACCAATGAATTCTCTGCATGGAAGAGCACTGCCCGCAGTCTCCAGAGATACACTGTTGAACGGCACGGGTACTACCGGAGGTACTTTACCGAACAGTTTTATGACGCCCTCGAGAAGCATCTGAAGGAAAATGCAGAGTTGGCCCTCTTCTTCAAAGATGACATCCCTCTGGTGTCGGGGCTGTCCCTGAACTCACCAACCGTCTCCCTGCACATGGGGGCAGGCATCGACCCAAAATACAGGGAGTATCAGGCCTATTTCCTTTTGTACTACGAGGGGATAAGAAGAGCTATAGAAAAAAAACAGAAAAGGATATATTTTGGTGCCACAACATATTCTTTTAAAGAGAAGATAGGATGTAAGAGAGAGCCGCTCTATGGACTGGTGAAAATGAGAGATCCTGTCCTGAATGTTGCATTAAAGTCAATGATAACGTGTTACAAAGTGCTGGGCAAACGCCTTTGATCTTAGGGCTGAACACAAATTCGCGGGGAAGGCAAAACCTTTTTTAAGAAGAACCAAGAAATTTCCCCATGAAAGATACTGCTCAGATTCAGGGTAATTTCACCCTCGCTCTCCATCGACACATCAGTGAGGTCCCCCACGAAGAGTGGGATGCTCTCGTTCGTAACACCATGTTCCACACCTGCGCCTGGATGGAACTCATGGAACGTTCTGCACGCAGAGACATCACCCCTTACTACCTTACTGTAAAACGGGACAACCATTTAGTGGGAGCAGGAGTCTGCTACGTGACCACGAGGAGCCTGTGGAAGATTCGTGTCTCATTTGTTGCCTGCACCTATCCTTTGAGTGAGAAAATGTCACTTTTCATCAAGGAAGGAGAGGATACCCCGGCAGTATTCTCACTTTTGTACGATGGCCTTGAGCAGGTTGCCAGAGAAAACAGAGCGCGGATGCTCTCGATAACCTACGTTTCTGACGAAGTCCACTCTGACTTTCTCAAGAAGAGAGGATTTTCCATGATGATTCAAATGCCCGCGACCTACCTGGACATCCGATGGAAAACATTCAAAGAGTACTTAGGGTCGCTGTCGAGAAAGGCAAAGAAGAATATCAGGCACACCTTGAATCAGGGAGAGAGAAAAGGGCTCACATTGGAGCATTCCCACAATTTTGAGGATGCAGAACGCCTGCACCATCTGTACATGACAAGTCTAGAGCGCCACGGATATGAAAACCTGGTGCCCTTCACTGCAGAGTTCTACACAAATCTGGAAAAATACGTGCGCGACCACGCTTATATCTTGCGCTGTTGCCGTGGGGAGGATTTACTGGGATACTGGGTCTACTTTTTTGATGGTAATCAGGCTTATATGACCATTTCTGCTATAGATCAGAGGTATGCGAGAGAGTACGACGCCTACTTCAATATTTGCTACGAGGCAGTCAGGGAAATGATTGAGAAAGGCTCCAAACGAATATCATTTGGTGCAACCACCTACACGGTGAAGCTCCGCATTGGCTGTGATCTGAAGAGAAGGGTGGCATCAATAAAGGCCATGAACCCGCTTTTGAACGTTGCCTTGAAACTGCTGGTGCTTCTACGGAACGTGTGGATAGAGAGGAGGTACCCTGGTTGAGGGTATATTTTGGGTTACATCAAAAATATCCTTCAGTCCAGAAGGTGTCACTCAGATTCTGGAGGAGTTCTCTCACGTTTTCAACATTTATTTTCTTTCTCAGGATGTGGATGACCTTTCGATCTCTTTCCGTTTTTTGAGGTGACCTATCGAAGGAGGTTATTTGGGCCATCTTTGTCAAGAGTAAGGCTTCACAGCTTATGGTGTACAAATTCCTCTCTTGGAACTGAACTTTAACCTTACTGGAGAGGAGTGTTTCCTTTGAAGAAGCTGAGAAAATGATGTCAAAGGTTGTGTCGTTCTTTTCAAGAGTTGCAGATGTAAAAAGGACATTTTTTTTGTATTTCACCTTTTTCCACCCGTTTTGAGTAAAATCTTCTATGATCGTTTCAATATCATCACGTGAATGAACAAAGATATCTACATCAGGAGAGGGTTCAATACCTGTGTGAATGAATGCTGCAAACCCCGCAAATAACGCGTAATTCTCTTTATTATGGAGATACTCGAGGATTTCCTGCATTTCTGCTGTGACTCTCATACGTGAGTTAGGGGAGATTCCTATATATTTGTGACGGTCTCTGCTCTCAAGCGGTGAGCAGTTGTCTTCACTTCACTTCACTGATCGCAAGATCATGCGAGAAATGCTGGAGACACTGATCACTATGCTCTTTCTTCCAAACAATTTTTCCAGGACAAAAAGAAAGCAAAAGATTCAGCTCAGTTTACCAGTCTCAATCTCCCTCCTACACTGAGGTAAGTCCAGGTTACACTCCACAAATAAATGGCACGTCTTCTTGCAGAGGGACACCAGCATGAGCATCACCGGCACCTCGATCAAAACCCCTACAACCGTCGCCAGTGCCGCGCCAGAGGACAATCCAAAGAGCATAGTAGCCGTGGCAATGGCAACCTCAAAATGGTTTGAAGCACCGATCATGGCAGCAGGAGCAGCATCATGATACGACAACCGCAACACCCGCGCCAGAAAGTAGCCAATTCCAAAGATTAGCATGGTCTGTAGAAAGAGCGGGACAGCAATCCATACTATGGTTAAAGGGTTCTCCATGATGATCTCGCCCTTGAAGGAAAATAACAACACGAGAGTGGCAAGCAGTGCAGCAATACTCACCGGTGTCAACCAGTGCAGAAATCTGGTATTGAACCACTCTACCCCCTTCGATTTGAGAACTCGCTTCCGCGTGTAATACCCTGCAATCAAGGGTAATCCAACGTAAATTCCCACAGACAGTAAAATGGTCTGCCAGGGTATGGGCATGGCATTGACGCCCAGCAAGAATCCACCAAGAGGCGCATAGAGTACGAGCATTGATAATGAGTTTATAGCAACCATCACCAAGGTTAACCCATCATTTCCTCGCGCCAGATAGCTCCACATCAACACCATGGCAGTACAAGGAGCAATCCCCAGTAAAATGGCACCCGAGGTGTAACTCCGCCACAGCTCGACCTCCTGCCCTGTCTTGACAATCTCTGTCCCGGGCAAGAACCCTTTAAACAAAATTCCTAGAAAGAATGAAGCAATCACGTACATAGTGAAGGGTTTTATAGCCCAGTTGACAAATAAAGTTAAAGCAACCGGTTTGGGAGTCTTTGCTGCTCGCACCACTTCTGCAAAGTCTATCTTTACCATGATGGGGTACATCATGAAGAATAAGCAGACTGCAATGGGAATAGACACCTGATACAGGGAGAGAGAGTCCAGATACAGAGCAGCATCAGGGACCATTTTCCCGAGAAGGATACCTCCACCAATACAGAGGAGAACCCAGATGGTGAGGTATTTCTCGAACACAGACAGCTTTTTCTCATCCATGCGTATGTTCATGGTGAGGGGTATATAAATATTATGGTAGATAAGCATATTAGCATACATCGATAAATGTGGACTTCAATTTATCCACCGAGTTTTGAAATCGTCTGCAGAACAGGAGAGGGTGGCTACGATAAAGTGGCTGCCCGTATTACACAAATGCACACAAACCTTTATATGAATCCTTTTCTACTTTTTCTCATGAAGTTTTCCCGGCTCATAACTGTTTATGAATCTTTGGAAGACACTACCAAAAGGCTGGAAATGACAGACATTGTGTCAGCATTTTTGGAAGAGACCCCTGCAGAGATCTTAGATATTGTCGTCTCCTTCTTGCTGGGTAAGATCTTTCCTGACTGGATGGACCGCGAGCTGGGAGTGGGGACCAAGCTGGTGATCCGGGTTGTTTCAAAGGTCTCGGGCGTTCCTGAACCGAGAATTGAAGACTACATCCGGGAAGAAGGAGACATTGGGAAGGCGTGCGAAAGAGCAGCCAATGAGAAAAAGCAGATCATTTTGTTTAAAGAGAGTCTATCTGTCCAGTACGTGTACGACATGTTGAGTAAAATCAGTGAGTTTTCAGGAGCCAGGTCTCAGGAGAAGAAATTGAAGTATCTTTCTAATTTGTTCTCTTCTGCCACGGGAGGAGAGACCAGGTACTTAGTGAGGATTGTTCTGGGAACCATGCGCACAGGGATTGGTGAGGGCACGGTTAGAGATGCTATTGCCCACCTGGTTGGATGCGACCCCTCCAAAGTTGAAAGAGCTTACATGCTGACGAACGATTTAGGATTAGTGGCAAAAACGGCGAAGAAAAATTCTGATGATCTGGATAAGCTGGGTATTACGTTTTTCAACCCTATAAAGTTCATGCTGGCCCAGGTAGGTTCTCTACAGGAAGCGAAGGAGAGGATGCCTGTTTTAAGCTGCGAAATTAAATATGATGGCTCACGGGCCCAGATTCATAAGAAAGGGGAGAAGGTCAAAATTTTCTCGAGAAGACTCGAGGATATAACAGCTGCTTTGCCCGACCTGGTGGAAGCAGTAAAGGAAAGCATTCGGGGAGACACCATTGTGGAGGGAGAGATCGTTGCTACAGAAAATGAGCACCCCCGCCCCTTCCAGTACGTGCTGCGGAGGCTGAGGAGGAAGTATGACCTCAAAGAGATGATAGAGAGGATTCCCTTGAAAATCTACTACTTCGACGTTTTGTACAGGAATGGTTCTCTCATCGATTTACCACTTTCTGAGAGGAGGAAAATCTTAGAAGAAATAGTCACTCCTGTCAGTAAGGCTGAACTCTCCGGAGTGCTCTTGACAGAAGAGGTGGAAGAGGCACAGAAATTTTTTGAACATTCCCTCGAAATTGGTCACGAGGGGTTGATGATCAAGGATAGAGACTCGGTGTACCAGCCTGGTGCCAGGGGAAAGAAATGGCTGAAGGTGAAGCAGACACTCGAAAACCTGGATTTAGTGATCATAGGAGCAGAATGGGGGGAAGGGAGAAGGGCGCACTGGTTAGCCTCCTTCTTACTGGGAATACGGGATGATGAGGGGAACTTCTTAGAAATTGGAAAGGTGGGCACAGGTATCACGGACGAGACCTTCCGAGAGTTGACAGAGAAGTTGACTCCTTTCATTATAGAACAGAGAGGGAAGACGGTCACTTTAGTGCCCAACCTGGTGGTGGAAGTGGCGTACGAGGAGATTCAGAAGTCTCCCAACTACGAGTCTGGCTACGCACTTAGATTCCCGAGAGTCGTACGGTTCAGAGAAGATAAGAGCGTGGATGAAGCTGACGATGTGGCCCGCCTCCACGAAATTCTGGGGTGATTACATGGAGTTAAAATCGATAGGAAAAGTGATAGAGATTGAGGGAAACACTTCCAAGATATTAATATACAAGGATTATGAACCTGAATTAGCAGGAATAGAAAACATGGATAAAGTCGTGGTGGTCTACTGGATTTCAGATCCTGAGGAAAAACCCTTCTACGAGGAAAGAGGAATCTTCACCACCACGTACACGGGAAGGCCCAATCCTTTAGGGATTGAGGTGGCAGAGATCGCTTCTGTGGAAAATAATTTGCTCATCCTCAATGGGCTGAATGCACGGATTGATACAGATGTCCTTGACTTGAGGCCGGTTTAATGTTGGAACAGGTCACCACTCCTGGGATGGCAAAGAGGATCAGGGACTTTTATGGTACTGAAGCAGAGAACATTGTGGAAAACTTAGAAATCGAGAAATTGCTGGAAGTCCCTGGATTAGGGAAGAAAACTGCTTTAACTGTACTGAGGAAGGCCTACGAGTTAAAGACAGGAGAAGTCTTCCAGGAAATTCTGTCTGATAATGCACAGGAAGTGTACGAGGACATAGTACAGTTGTTACAGGAGTACCCCTGCACTCAGAATGGAAAAAACAGATTCTTAGTTTACTATCCTGTAGCTAACAGAGAAATTATTGAAAAGAGACTTCTATACTCTAGGGAAGCTTTGGACTTTGTTAAGAGTCTCAGGGACGAACAGTTATCTTTATTACTGGAGAAATTGAGGCATTTGAAACCATTACTCTCCCCCAAGATACGGCGATTTCATGACAGGGTGGTGGTGACCGATTCTGGAGAGTGCTATCCCCAACTAAAGAATGAGTACTGTGACGTCTTGCTCATTGAGGACCCCTCAGATATTTCTGCCCTCGAGCAGTATCCCCTCGTCTTCTACGTGTACACGGAAGAATCTCCTCTGTACGAGTACTTACTGGAGCATTCAGACATACAGGTGCTTTCAGATGATTTTTCCGTGGAAAAGATCATCCCTGAGCTGGAGATCGAGCAGTTCATCCAGAATGAGAAAACTATTTCACTCCTGTGGGAGATCTCTGAGATTGTAGAGATCAATGATACCAAATTGAAAGAAATTCATGATGCTTTACTCGTGCTGAGAGAGGAGACAAAATGTGAATATTTTGATATCGACGGCCAGGTGTCAAGGCTCGAAATGGATGTCAACAAAAAGTTCGATGAAGCCATGAAGCTGCAGTTGATTGAATTCAAGGGAAATGAAATCCTCACCTTAATGCAGCAGATGCAGACAGACCCTGTCCAGGCCTTGCGGAGGTCCATACCTGACTCTGTCATCTCCCTGTACGGTAAGTTGATCGCAGAGGCCAACAAAGAGCTGACTGACCTCATAGGGGTGCAGGTGGAAGTTTTTTCTTTGGAGTTGAGCTATCCCATCGAGGCAGACAGGGACAAAGTTGAGGAGTTAAAAGATGAGTTGCAAAAAACTGAATCTTTGAAAGCGTTTCGGGCCAAGAAGGATGCAGCACGCATCGGCAGGTACTGGGACTACCTTCTTGAGAAGGAGAGGGAAATGCATGAGCTGGATTTTAAGACTGCTTTGGGGAGGTTTTTCGCTGATTACCGTATGTCCCCCCCTCACTTTACCGACGGAGGATTGAGCTTCAAAAAGGGGTCAAACATCATGTTGAAGAATCCGCAGCCAGTCAGCTACCAGGTTGGAGAGACCCCTCACGGGATTGCTTCTTCTGATCGTGTCGTCGTGTTGACGGGTGCCAACTCTGGTGGAAAGACCACCTTACTGGAGACCATACTGCACCTACAGGTTCTGGCTCAGATGGGATTCTACATTCCAGCTGAAGAGGGATTCTGTCCCCTGTTCGAGGAGATCCTTTACTTGAGGAAACCGAAGAGCCAGGATGCAGGTGCTTTTGAGGCAACGCTTACCAGTTTGATACCACTGGCTCTGTCACAGACGAAAAAACTGGTGCTCATTGATGAGCTGGAGGCTATTACAGAACCTGGTTCTGCAGCCAAGATCATTGCATCCTTTTTGAACGTTTTGGCGCAGAATGAGAACACCTTGTGCGTGCTCGTGACACATTTGGGGAAAGAGATCTCAGGGTTGACCAAGGCACGAGTCGATGGGATTGAAGCCACCGGATTAGATGAGCAGCTGGAACTCATCGTTGACAGGCAGCCTGTCTTTGGAAAGCTCGGCAAATCGACACCAGAGTTGATCGTGGAAAAACTGTCAAAAAGGAGCACAGGAAAAGAAAAAGCGTTATATGAGAGAATCCTCCAGGATTTCAGCACTTTCTAGTTCAAAAACGAGATGTACAGGCTGCAGGTAGTCTGCAACTGAGAGCTTTTTCTACTTGGATTTCTTCATTTTCTCATTATTCCTCAGATCATAATTTAAAATCGAAATTTTCACCCATATTGATTCATTTATGGAATTTAAAGACAGTTTCGAGAATATTGGAACTTAAGGATACATCTTTCCCTACAGCTATCCTACCCTCCCCAATGGTGATAGAAAGCTATGTCCTGGTGTTATTGTAATCGCCGGATTAATATTTGTGGCTTACCTCATCAAAAGGTAACCCTCTACGTTTGAGGACAGGAAAATGGCACAAGAAATTGGATACCAAAAAGAAAAAATGAGTTAGGCAGGAGTACCTTTACAATCATGAAGAGTGGAAATCTGAAAACGAATTCTAGGATAACCTCTATACCATTTATCCTCCAAAATTGACTTTTTTGGTCTGCAAAGATTATTTAGATATGCCATCGAAGAAGTGTTCAAAAGTCAAAAAGAGGTGAAAACAAATGTTCGCGAAACTGATTCAAGCTGGAATGGTAGATCTTCCCACAGATATGAGTCTAGACTGCATTTCCAGTGGTTATAGCCCTGGCCGAGACTGCAATTCCAATGGTTACACCCCCTGTGGAAACTGTATCAGTGATGGCATGAATTCAGCTCCGTAGCATAGATCGATGCAGAGAGTTCAAGCATCTGAGAACGTATTTGGATTTTTCTTCTTTTTCTTTTTTCTTGGTTGCCGCAGAGTCTACTAGTACCATATCATTTTATATATGATAAGTTTAATAATAGTACATGGTAAACAAAAAGTTCAGAGTGCACCTCACTGAAGAGGATGGAGACTTCTTGAAGCGGTTTACATCCACCGGAAAACGTT
>JADDYB010000038.1_pt1 | contig 36209 bp, 39 predicted proteins | sample 8641941 | NCBI WGS metagenome assembly JADDYB01 (sample SAMN16275377, study PRJNA637457) | freshwater sediment metagenome | isolation source: Lake Kineret sediment | place: Israel: Lake Kineret | collected 2013
TTATCAATATCATGAGGATAAATACTGCCTGGTCGGAGAAAGGACACACAAGCGTTTCAGAATCGGAGACAAAGTCAGGGTGAGGGTAGATCGGGTGGATGTCGAGAGGAGACACATTGATTTTGGACTTGTGAAGTAAAGAGAAGAATAAGGAGATGGGGTGATTGGCAGATGGGGAGTGTCATTGCGAGGAGCGACAGCGACGCGGCAATCTGTTGAGATTGCTTCGCTTCGCTCGCAATGACGTTTAATTTGTCTTGAGAATTTCTGCGATTCTTCGATGGATTCTTGACATAGGAAGAAGGGGAAGGTTTCGAATGGGGACCCATTTCCCATTTTCTTTTCCATCAAGAGGCTGGCAGGAAAAGACTTGTAGAGTAAGTTTGAAGTGGGAATAAGTTTGTTGGAACGTCCCCATAGACTCTTTCACTTTGACATTCATTCCCATTTCTTTTTTGATATAGTTTCTTAACCTCAACCTCAGCCTTGACCTTTGTTTTCCTTCAATCCTCCAATTCGGAAATTCCCATAATCCTCCTAAAAGCCCTTTCGGTGGCCGATGTTTTAGCAAAACTTTTCCATCCTTCTGAATTACAGCGCAGATTGCTCCGATGTGAGGGATCTTCTTCTTAATGGTTTTTAATGGGAATCTTTCTGGTTCTCCTGAGGCTCTTCCTTTACAGAAAGGATGGAGTGGACAACGAGGGCATTGAGGATCTTGGGGTGTGCAGAGCATGGAGCCAAGGTCCATGAGCGCTTGATTAAAGGGATTTGAAAATCCTTTTGGGATCAGAGATTCAGAAATTTTCCAGAGCAGTTGTTCTGTTTTTGTCTCTCCTGTACTTCCCGAAACAGCAAAGAGCCTGGAGAGGACCCTTTTGGCATTCCCATCGAGAATGGGCGCATCTTTATTAAAGACGAAAGAGAGGATAGAACCTGCGGTGGAACGTCCGATTCCAGGCAGGCCAAGAAGGTCTTTCAGGGTTTCAGGAATTTTTCCACGAAAACGGGTTAAGACGATCTGAGAGGCGCGGTGAAGATTTCGTGCTCTCGAATAGTATCCCAGCCCTTCCCAGACCTTTAGAACTTTTGAGAGATCGGATTTTGCAAGGTGATGGATTGTAGGAAAAGATTTTAGAAATTTTTGATAGTAGGGAATCACCGTGGCCACTTGGGTCTGCTGGAGCATGATCTCCGAAACCCAGATCGCATAGGGATCTCTTGTTCTTCTCCAGGGAAGATCTCTTTTATTATTCTCAAACCATCGAAGTAGTTTTTTCTGAATCTTGTTTCTAACTTTCAAATCCCCCCACCCCCCCTTTTCTAAAGGGGGGCAAGGGGGGATTATTCGGCTTACAATGTTTGTGGGTGATGATCCGTTCATGAAATTTAAATCAAACTGCAGCACATCTCAATGAATTTTGTTTTAAGACCGATTTCTTTTGCATAGTCAATTGTCCCTTGAAGAGGATATGCAATAGTATTGACGCCAGAGAGAATAACCCCCTTTTCCATCTCCGCTTTCGAGGGATGAGCTGGACGGATGCAACCCATACGGATAGGAATCTTGGGGTTGAGGATACGGGCAATAGCTGAAATTCTTGATGTTTCATTGGGTTTCGGAACCTTGAAATGATCCTTTCCAATAGAAAGAAGGGCCTTGAAGACGACCAGAACGATCGTTTCCACACCGACCCGTGTGACCATCTCCAAGGCTCTCCATTCTCCTTTTATCTCTCCGAAGTGATGCCCAATGATCATATGGGGCGCGAGGCGATGGCCCATCTCTTTTAACATCCAGAGTGTCTCTTCATAATCCTGGACTCGTTTATTCAGATGGTAAACTTCTCGGATGGTTTCATCATCACCGATCACATCGATGAGGATCTGATCGGCTCCAGCCTCCTTAAGTTCCTTGGCGATTTCTCTCCGAATCAGACCGGTGTGGACAATTACTTTAAATTGTGGATCCTTCTCTTTAAGAACTTTTATTGAAGGGATGAATTTTTTTAAAGGAACCTCGCCATTCTGATCTGCACCACCGCTTACCAAGACCCCGTGAGCTCCGGCGAGCCGGAGTCGATCAGCGATCTGGGAAAAAGTTTCAGGATCTTCCGCAGGAATCATCGATTCGAGAAGTTTCCCTTGGCAATGCCCACATCGAAGATCGCAATGTTTCCCTGTTACGCTGATCGCTGCAAAGCGATCTTTTTGGAAGGGAAGAGTGTCATCATGGTAAGAGACTGTGCCGGGTATCGAAAAGGTAAGCTCATTGCCAAAATGGATTTTACGAATCCTGAAGGCTTCAGTTTGGAGTTCATTCAAAGGGGTTTGAATGAGCTGAGTAAGCATGACGCTCCTAAAAATGGAATGATGGAATAATGGAATGGTGGAACAATGTTATGATAAAAAGCATTTTGTTTCTGAAAAAACCATTATTCCAATATTCCATCCTTCCAATATTCCAATTGTTTTTTTATCTCCTCAATGTCTTCCGGTTCTGGCATGAAAGGGAAATTTCGGATTGGCCCGGAAGGCCGCTCATTACCATAGGGTCGATTGCAAGCCACTTTCCCATCTCTGCCTGGACATCCTGAGGTCATGAAAGGTTCCCCCATCTGAATGAGGGGATGGATGTCCATTCCAAAGTCGATCAATCTTCCGTTCTCATCAAATGTCATCTGATTTATTGATCCCAAACCCTCATTAATAATCCAGCGAGCAAGCTGAATTCTCCGGTATTGGCCGAGAGAAGGCGGGGAATGTTCTTCCATCGGGCTTCCCATCTCAGGGAAGAATGAGAAGAGGTGAGTATAGGCCCCCATATTCTGTCCCTGCTGAATCGTTTTCACCATCTCTTTCTCTGTTTCGCCCAAACCGACAATGAGATGGATTCCCGCATAAAATTTTCCAAAAACAGAAGTTGCCATTTCAACTACCTTCCAATAATGATCCCATCGATAAGGTCCCCCGACTCCTTTCCCTCTCAATTGATCGAACAGTTGAGGAGTCGCTGCGTCGATAGCAATTCCTATCCGGTCTGCCCCAGCTTTTTTCATCGCATCCAGTGAGTTCTCCTGATGAATCAAAGTTGGAGAGATGAGGACACTGATCGAAAGATTGGTATCCTCTTTGAATTTTTGAATGACATAAAGGGTATCTTCCATAGCCTTTGGATGTGTGATCATTGAGATGCAAACACGATGGAGCTGGTTTTTACCCTTTACCCTTTCAACGATTTCTTCTAAAAGATAGAGGGGCCAGTCCACCCTGATAAAGGTTTTCCCCTTAGGACCTTCTCGCCTCGACTTCGCAAGTCCGCAGAAATGACATTTTCCCAGACAGCCCTCCTCATAGTGGAGGAGAAGGTTCAACCCCTTAAGTTTCGCATTTCGATGGAACGATCCTTGCTGGAAACCCAATGTCAGGGAGGCTGCGAGGCTGGTCTGGATAAATTGGGGACTTACTCTCGGTTCCATGATCTACCCTTTCTCTCTTCGTAATATTCTTTAAATCCAATCCAGGATCTTCGTATCAGGTCTTTAAAATCGATTTCAGGTTTATTCCAGTTCTCTTCAAGGGCTTGTCTTTTGAAAGCACCATACTGGAGGGATTTTCCAAACAGCTCCTGCCACTCGGCCTCATAGTTTTTTAAATGTTGAAGGTCTCCTCTTTGAACAGCCTCTGCAGCCACCCTACCGGCAATCTCACCACCTACAACGGCATTTAAGATTCCTGCACCGGTAATGGGGTGGGTATGCCCTGCTGCATCACCCACTAGCAAGATGTTTCCAAAAACAGATTTTCGAGGTTTTTCACAGGGGATGGATCCACCGGTCTTTGCCACAATTTCAACGCCTGGCAGTCTTTTTGATTCGACAAGATGATCAAGGAAGGTATCCATTCGTTTTAAAAGGAGGGTCGTTTTTGGGGGAATGACCCCCACACCCACATTGGCTGTTCTTCCTTTTGGGAAAAACCAGGCATATCCTCCTTCGTAATCTTTATGGAAAAAAACATCCACATGATTCTGAGGCTCTGGGAGGATGACTTCATATTGGAGGGCGACGATGGTTTTCGGGTAAGGTTGTCCGAGACAACGGGCCATGAATGAGTGAACTCCGTCTGCGCCGATGAAAACCTTTGCTTGAATCATTTCTTTTTTGGACCCTTGCTCCACCATAAGGCCCTCAGAGGAAAGACCGATGGCTCTCGTTTCGATAAACATCTTTGCTCCTAATAAAATGGCTGAAGCGACCAATTCTTTATCGAAGAGAGATCGATCCAGCATATATCCCGGACTCCTCATCTCGAAGGATATCTTGTTAGGGAGATGCATCACCATCGTTTCAATCGTCTGGAGGATACAGGTTGAGGAAAAACGAACATAGCGGGAGATCCATTGGGATACAAGCTCAGCGCACTGGACGGGAACTCCAATGCGCTGCCTTCGGTCGATCAAAAGGACTTTGGCTCCCCTTTGAGCTGCAGCCTGAGCAGCACTCGACCCAGCAGGGCCAGCGCCGATGATGACAATATCAAAGGTTTCGTTCATGAGAGTACTCAAGAATCCTTTTGAGAAGAGGGAGATTGAGATGAGTTTGATTCTCAAAATGACCTTTAAATGCTTCTTTTTCTTGTCCCAGGTCATAACAGGTGCTTCGTTCCACGTCGACAAGAATGCCGGGTAGCCCAATCCTTTCAAAGTCTGGCCGATGTTTTCCATAGAAAGGTTCACAGCAGGAGCCGATAAATGCACTGACACCCGAACCTTTCATTCGATGAAGGGTTGATTCGAGCTCTTCATAATTTTGAATCGTGATCGAATCCATCCCAAAGGATCTGGCCATCTGTACTGCATCGCCCACTGAGCACCGACCGCACTCTTCACATCCGCTTTGGTTCCGATAGAGGCATTCGATCTCTTTAGAACAATAGGGAAGAAGAAGGACTTCGGGTCTTCCCACCTCCTTAAAGGGTTTTAAGACACGAAAAAGGTGATGGGTGTCTTCTTCGTTAAACCCATGGGGAAGGAGATCCATCTTTTGAACGGCCTCCTCGATAGCTTGAATAAGATGGTCCTCTTTCACTCCCGGGATCTCCGGCTTTTTTTCGGAGAAGAAAGTCTGAATAATTTCTTTAATACTGGAGGGAGAGGCCTTTGAATTTTTCAGGAGGCTTTCGAGATCGAAAATCGTCCTTTTGGGGGAAGCAAAGAAATCACCGGTGATCAGAATTTGGTTGATCACTTGGGTTTTACTATCCAGAGCGATAGAAATTCGAATCAACCCACCCGGTGCTTTCAGGATAGAGCTTAACGTTTTTCTCCTGGGCAAGGAGTCCCTGATTTTGAAAATATAATCGGGTGAAGAGAAATAAGGGAGTTTCGCCTTTAACAAATTTTCTTCTTCGATCGTCAGTGGTTTATTTTCAAACCTCACTCCGAAGGCCTCTCCAAAACCTTTGGCCAGAGCAGTTTTGATCGTCTGAATTGGCGGAGTCCGACCCAACTCCCATTTTAAACAGGTGACCCTTTCTTTGACGGATTCGATCTCTTTATCCTGGAGTTTTTCAGTGGGAATCCTGAGGGCTCTTAGCATTTCATCCACATCGAAATCAACCAGAACCGTTCCCTGGAAGAGGATCGCTCCTGAGAGTTCGGTTCCCCCTGTTCCTGAAATCTTGTGACCCTGAATCTCGATATCATTTCTTGCGCGGAAATAGGTTCGGACTCCCAGATGCCGAAGGCCCATTGCTGCTGTCTCTCCCATCCTTCTGTAAAGATCTTCAATCCTTGAAGGAATTCTTGGATCTTTTTTGGAGATATAAATCTCCCAACCCAATTCTTTTTTTCCCCAATAGAGCGCACCTCCCCCTGTGAGTCTCCTGTTCATTTCGATCCCTTGGGAACGGCAATAGTCGAGTCTTACCTCTTCTTCTACAGATTGATGATGCCCGACCAGAACGGTTGGATTAGAGAACTGGAGAAATCGGAGGGTGTGGGGGATTCTTCCCGCGGCCTTCAATTCGAGGAGCGTCTCGTCGAGAGCCATGTTCTCAGCCGCCGAACGGGGACCGGTATCTAACAGTCGCCAAATTTCCATTGAGTCAATCTATAACTCATTTCTTTTCGGCCTTCAATGAAGGATATGGCTTTTTTTATTTTAAAATGGTAAATATGAAACAATTTATTTTTTAGTAAAAAAGAAATATTTATGAGAAGAGCAAAGAACCTTCAAGAAAATTGGTAGCATCAGGGTTTCAGGAAAAGATAAAAAAAGAAAAAAGGGAGGACACTCAATGGGAAAGAAAGATGATGCGAAATTGATCTCAGAAAAAGCCAAAGGTTATTTTAACCAGGGGTTTAACTGAACGGAATCCATCTCCTTGAGTTTCAGGGACTATTTAGGAATTCGGGATTCTGTGCTTCCACAACTGGCATCTGGGTTTGGAGGGGGAGTTGGACATAAGGGGTCGCTATGCGGTGCCCTCACCGGAGCGGTGATGGCTATCGGGATGAAGATGGGAAGAACCGATCCAAAGGATCGGGGGACGCTACAAAAAGTTAATGATAAGTGCCAACAGTTTTGGGCTCAATTTGAGAGGGAATTCGGAAACGTAAATTGTTATGACATAATAAGAATCCATCTGGATAACGAAGAAGAACGTCAAAAATGGTTGGCCGCTGGTGGCAGAGAGAAATGTGCCGATCTGGTTGAGAAGACAGCCCGCATGCTCTGCAATTCCCTCGAAATTTAATGAAACTATTGATTTTTTTGAAAAGTTAAGATAAGTTATTTCATCATTGTTCAGGTACGAAGGAAATGAGATTAGTCTGGATATGGTGCAGAAAGGATAAAATTAGATATTGCCCCAAACCTCAACATCAATAATTTTATAAAACCCACAGACGAGAGGCCATGGACAATATCAACCCATGGCTTTTTTATTTTCCCCACCCTAACCCTCTCCCCTTATGGGAAAGGAGAAGTTGAGGGGGTACGGAGGTAATTGATGGATCGTATCTTTAGCGGGATTCAGCCCTCAGGTGAAATTCATATTGGTAATTATGTAGGCGCTATCCGCAATTGGGCCCAATTGGTCAACCGTTATGATTGTGTCTACTGTGTGGTGGATTATCATGCCATTACCATCGAATACGAAGTGGCCTCCATGCAGCAGAGGATTTTGGAAACAGCGACTGTCCTCGTCGCTTGCGGTTTGACCGCTGAGCGATGCAAACTTTTTGTCCAGTCCCATGTGCCTGAACATACTGAACTGGCATGGATTCTTAACTGTGTCACCCCTATCGGTGAACTGGAGAGAATGACTCAGTTTAAAGAGAAGTCAAAGCAGCATCGTCTCAATATCAATATGGGCCTCCTGGACTATCCTGTGCTTCAGGCGGCGGATATCCTTATTTATAAAGCGGGCTATGTTCCAGTGGGAGAAGACCAGATTCAGCATGTGGAACTCTCAAGGGAGATTGCGAGAAAATTTAATGCCCGTTTTGGAGATACTTTCCCTGAGCCCAAAGTGCTTCTTTCAGAAGCTCCGCGAATTCTAGGGACGGATGGAGGCACAAAAATGTCCAAATCACTGAATAACGCCATTGGCCTCCTCGATCCTCCAGAGATGATCTGGGAAAAATTGAGAACGGCAGTGACGGATGTGAATCGTCAACGCCGAAGTGACCCTGGGAACCCTGAACGGTGTAATATCTTTACGATGCACCAGGCTTTTTCAAAACCAGACCAGATTGCCTTTATCGATCATAATTGTCGAACAGCCGGGATCGGATGCATCGAATGCAAAGAAATTCTTTTTAAGAATATGATCGAGGAAATCGGTCCGATTCAGAAGCGTGTCAAAGAGATGAATCAAAGACCTCAAACCATGGTGGATGTATTAGCGTCGGGTGCGGCCCGATGTAAAGCCATTGTAAAAGAGGTCATGGATGAGGTGAGATCAAAAATCGGCGTCAAATCAGGGTGGATGGGTCAATGATGAAGATTAATCTTTTAAAAAGAAAATAGAAACTCATCTATTTTTCCATCAAGGGAGAAAAGCAAAAATGGTTAAGACCATCCTTTTCATTTTCCTGATCGGGTCTCTTCTCATCGGGTGTGCCACAGGTCAATCCGTGAACATGAGACCCGAGAAGGGGACTGTTCAGAGTGAATCCTCTGAGAGGAACGATGTTTTGCTGAAAAGATTGAAAGGATTGGAAGAATCCATTTCTATCCTTCGCTCAGAGTTGGCCAGTTTGAGATATCGCTTGGACAATATACAAAACCGTCCCTCTATCACCACTTATAAACTTCCCCAAGAGGTTATTCTCTGCGGAGAGCGCTTTCCATTGGAGGATAGGAATGTTTGGGAAAATTTGGATCGGGAGTTCCTCCTGGCATTGTCCAATGAAGTCCAGGTCCTCTTATGGATGAAGCGGGCACAGCGATATTTCCCATGGATTGAGAAAAGGCTGAAGGAGATGGGGCTTCCAGATGATTTAAAGTATGTGACCATTACAGAAAGCAGTCTTCGACCTGAAGCTGTTTCTACATCTGGAGCCGCGGGGATCTGGCAGTTCATTCCCTCCACCGGAGAAAAATATGGAATGAGGAAAAACCGCAACATGGATGAGAGGTTCGATTTTTTTAAGGCCACTGAAGGAGCCCTCTCTTACCTGAAAAATCTCTATGAAGATTTTAGGAGTTGGGTCCTTTCGATGGCCGCTTATAATGCAGGAGAGAATAAAGTTCGAAAGGAGATCGAACTTCAAAAGACAAGGAATTATTTTTATCTCGATCTCCCATTGGAAACAGAACGTTATGTTTATAAGATCGCTGTAGCGAAGATCATCCTTTCCGATCCAAGACGATACGGGTATTTTTTAGAGGAAAAAGATCTTTATAACCCCCTCCGAGTAGAGAGAGTTCAAATTGAGCTGACTCAACCTCTTTCCATGATGGAAATAGCCAAGGCGACTGGATTTTATTACAAAGAGATCAAGGAGATGAACCTGCACCTCTTTGAAGAGAGTATTCCCCCTGGAATTCATTTTCTCAATCTCCCCCCAGGGAGTTCTGAGAAATTCTGGGCCTTCTTCTCCATTTGGAAGAAAGAGATGGAAGGCAAATAGATAAAACCATGAAATAATACATTGGTTAAGGTTACGAGGCCAGTTTGGTGCATGGTTAAAAGGTTACGACTAAAACATTTTAGAGACCAACAACTTAACCCTTTAACGAAACGGGCATCTTTACCCTGACCATTGCACCATTCACTTTTATTCCTGTGTAATTTAGTTGAAATTATTAAGGAAAAGGAATATCCTTTTTGTGGAGAAGGTAGGCCGTTTAGTTTCGTAGGGGCGGCACTCTGTGGCCGCCCCATTAGGGAGCCCACAGAGGAGCTCCCCTACATTTCTCTTTGCTCGGAGAACAGATTCTGAGAATCAAAAAAACAAATTTATAAAGGAATCGTTACTTTGGAAAAGGAAAGAATTTTAGTGGTGGATGATGAAGAGACTGTTCGGGAGATGGTCTCTAAAATTATCAACCTTATTGGCCATGAGGTGGTCACCGCCGGAAGTGGGAAAGAGGCTTTGGAGATTTTAAAGAATGAGCCCTTCAGCATCATGATCACGGATATTAAGATGCCGGAGATGGATGGGTTTGAATTGATGAAGGCGGTCCGGAGTCAATTTCCAGATATCCATATTATCTGTATGACCGCCCATGTCGGTTCCTATACTTACACCGATGTCGTCGGTGTGGGAGCCAAAGACTACATCACCAAACCTTTTACCATCGACGAGATGAGGGCAAAGTTGAATCGGGTGATCCGTGAGAAGGACCTCATCACAAACCTCACTCAGAAATCGGAGGAATTGGAGAAAGCCAATTTAGAACTAAAACGTCTCGACCAATTGAAATCTACCTTCATCTCCAGTGTCTCCCATGAGCTCCGAACCCCTCTGACCGTCATCAAGGAATTTATCTCCCTCATGCTCGAAGGACATGTGGGGGCTATCACTGAGGATCAGAAGGAATATTTAAGCATTGCCAACAAGAATATTACACGACTGACGAACCTGATCGAAACCCTCCTCGATTTCTCCAGGATCGAATCCGGAAAGGGGTTGAAACTCAGGTTTGAGCCGACTCGCCTGATGGAAGTGGTCGAGGATGCCGTGATGACATTTTCGCAACAGTTGGAGGAAAAGAGGATCACTCTTGAAAATCGTCTTGATCCGGATGTCCCCCCCGTTTTGATTGATCGTAATCGAATGGTAGAAGTCTTCATCAACCTCATCGGCAATGGAATTAAGTTTACCTCTCCGGGAGGAAAGATTACTATTGATTCGAGGGGACTCACCGAGAAGCGGGATTATTTGAAGATCGTGGTGACAGACACAGGGGTGGGCATTTCGCCAGAAGACTTGCCCAAAGTATTTGACCGTTTCTATCAAGGAGGAAGAACCCAGACAGGAGTCATCACAGGGACAGGGCTAGGCCTAGCCATTACCAAAGAGATCATTGAAGGTCATCAGGGGGTCATCCATGCGGAAAGCAAGTTTGGAAGCGGAGCCTCGTTTGTCTTCACCCTTCCCATATTTGAAGTAGAGACTATTTTCAACCTCCTCCTCAAGCCGATGTTAGATGAGGCGGAAGGGGATAAGGTCCCATTTTCCTTGATTCGAGTGGACTTTTGGGATCAGCGGACCAAACGGGAAACGGTGCTCAACCATGAGTCTTGGGAAGGGGTGATGTATGCCCTGCAAAAGATGGTCCGTTCGGTCGACACAGTCGTTCCTTTCCAAAACAGCGTGGTTTATGTTTTTTCTTTCAACGATAAGAAGTTAGCCAAGGAGATTGGTGAAAGGGTTCAGGTGAAACTGACCCAGGGGAACTATATTTCCAAAGGGGTAGATGTTCAATTCAGAACCTATTCTTACCCAAAAGAGGCCCGCAACAAAGAAGAATTCCTGAAAGGGTGCCGGTTGTTTCTAAAAGAGGATTGACCCTCCGTCGCTCAAGGAATTGAGAGAGTATGAAAAAAATATGGATTATCTTTATAGCACTGATTTTTTTCTTCATCGCTTGCGAGAAAAAATCTTCCCCCCCACAAGGAAAATCAGAGAGTCCATCGGTTCCAAAGGTCGTTGTGGAAAAGGAGAAAATTGAGAAGGAACAACCTCTCCCGCCAGAGGTAAAGATCAAGCTAAGGAAAGATGGTAAAGATAGCTATTCTTGGGAACTCACCGGTTCAGATGTGGATCAAATTTTGAAGGTCAATGAAAAACTGAAGAAACAATTGGGAGGGGAGCAACCCAAATAAAAGATTGCGAATATCATTGGTTTGTCTGGTTTCTTTGGTCTTTTTGGTTAACTAAACTAAATAAACAAGAGAAACTAAAGAAACCAAACTAACCAGGAGCCTTAAATCTAAAATCCCGTTAATCCATAATTCTGTTGATGCGGGGTGGGGCTGATAGAAGGAGGTATGAGTAGGGATGGAATGGTATATTGAACAGATCTTTAAAGAACTTCCTTTTGGAATTGCCGTTGCAATAGTCGTTTTCTTGGGCATCCTCCTAATTATTTGGCTTCTTCTTCCTCTCTGGATTTTGTTCATCCAGTGGAATACGAGCAAGATTAAGGATGAAATTCGGAATCTCGTCGATCGGCTTGAAAAAAAGGAATGGGATGAAAAGGGAAAGGAGAAGGCTGGGGGGAAGGATTGAGGGAGTCCTTTTTATCCTATTTTTACTTTGGATTTCCATTGCCCATCCTCAGAGTATCTTAAAAATTCCTCTTTACATCCAACACAAAGAAATCTGGGTGGAGGTCGCCAAGACTCCGGAAGAGAGGAGCTATGGATTAATGGGCAGAAAGCATTTGGGCAAAGACGAGGGGATGCTCTTCGTCTTTGAAACGGAGGACTATCATGGGTTTTGGATGAAAGATACCCTCATCCCTCTGAGCATTGCCTTCATTGACAAGGATGGCCGGATTGTTTGGATTGCAGATATGAAACCTCTGACCTTAAATTCCCATGTTCCACCCAAACCCATCCTCTACGCTTTAGAGATGAACAAAGGTTGGTTCTCTTCTTGTGGCATCAAAAGTGGGGACTTCGTACGATTCTCAAAATGAAGGGTTCTAGGATTCGAGGGTTCAAATGATTTTTTAGATTCTCACTCGACCCCTAGACCTCTTAGGAAGTTTAGTAGTCTCCAATCCAGCAATAGAGACAGAGTTTTTCTTTAGGGAGACCGATTGCCTCAACCATATCTTCAATGGTTTGGTATCTTAACGTGGTCACTCCCAATTCCTTCCCAATCCAGTCTACCATCTGTTGATACTTTTTTGATCGCTGATCGATGTATTCTCTGACGTCTTTGATATCTTTTCCCTCAAGGGATCGAATGGCGTTTCGGGCTGCTAGTTCTTCGATGGATCGGGTGGAGAGGGCAAATCGGCATGGAAACATCAAGGGAGGACAGGCAGGTCGGATATGAACTTCCTTGGCGCCGCATTCCCAGAGTTTTTTAATCGTGTAGTTTTTCAATTGGGTTCCCCTGACGATGGAGTCCTCACAGAGAACAATCCTATTCCCGCAAATGACCTCCTTGATGGGAATGAGTTTCAATGTTGCCACAAGGTCCCGCATTTCTTGAGAAGGAGGGGTGTAACTTCGGCCATATCCGGGTGTATATTTTACTAGGGGTCTTCGATAGGGAAGTCCAGATTGCATCGCATACCCAATGGCATGACCCACACCAGAATCGGGGATGCCTGCCACAAGGTCTGCCTTGACCTCATCGTTCCTTGCCAGAGCCCTTCCACATCGCTCCCTGACCAACTCCACACTGATGCCTTCATAACTCGAGGCAGGATAGCCGGTATAAATCCATAGGAAGGCACAGATCTGGTTTGGTTTTTTACCGGGAGATTTCTCTTCCAACCCCGATTTTCCAACAAAGACGATTTCGCCAGGGGTGAGGTATTTTTTAATTCGGAACCCCAAATTTAAGAAGGAACAGGTTTCTGTGGCGATGGCAAATTCTCCGTTCTTTTGTCCGATGACCAGAGGGGTTCGGCCCAAACGATCCCGCGCAGCAAAAATTCCATCTCTTTTCAAGAGGAGAATCGAGGCCGACCCTTTAATCCGGTCATACACTCCTTCAATCCCTTCTGGAATGGTTCGCCCTCTCGTGATCAGTTTGGCGACCAATTCTACAGAGTTGATTCCGCCACTCGACATCTCACCAAAGGTTTCCCCTTCTTTGAGAAGTTCCGAACCCAATTCGTTCACATTCTCTATCAAGCCTGCAACGACAATAGCGAAGTTTCCGAACTTTGTTCCGATGATCAAAGGTTGGGGGTCACGATCGCTGATGGCCCCAATGCCCATGTGTCCCTTCATTTCTTTATAATCATCATAAAATTTCGATTTGAATTGGGATTTGCTGATATCATGAATGGAGCGGTAAAATTGCTTTCCAAAAACGGCCATGCCTCCATATTCTGTCCCCATATGAGAATGGTAATCCGTTCCGTAAAGCAAGTCGTCCGCACAATTTTTATTCGATACAATTCCAAAAATTCCGCTCATAAGTCCTCCCTTTTTGGGTAGCGACTTTATCCATAGCAAAGGGGATGACCGTTGTCAACCCTGTTTTATGAAATTCTATATTTCAAATCCTTGTCATTCTTCGATCGTCCAGAGTGATATCTGAATCCATTCAATCGGATTTTAATCCAACAACAGGGTCAATAAGGTTCGTGGGGAATAGGAGTCCATTGAACAATCAGGGCGTCCTCGTTTCCATAGTAGTTCGGAACCCACCCTGAGATTTGAAATCCTAACTTAGCATAAAAGGACTGGGCTCCTTGATTACTTCTTCTCACCTCCGCCCATACCTTTTTAAGACGGGGAGTCTTCATCGCCCTTTGGAGAAGTTGTGTCCCGATGCCTTTCCTTCGATCCTGGGGGTGGACAGCGACGGAGATGATATGTCCATCCTGAGTGAAGATGATATATCCTAAAATCTCTTCTTCTTCTCGGCCACGATTTGTATTGACATAAACCAAAAAGGTTTCAGGGTAGAGGTAGTGAAGGTTGAGGAAGGTGGTCCAATCGTACGGCGACTTGGGAAAAGATTGGCTTTCGATTTGGAGAATGGAATCTAAATCGGAGAAAGAGAAAGGCCTAATCATCAGCACTTTTTTATTCCTGAAATGACGGAAGCCACCCCACCGGTCAATGGTTGGGAATTCACATTACCCAGTCCAACTCTCCTCATCATCTCCTCATAATTTTCAGCGGATGCAAAATGGAGGACCGATTCTGGGAGGTAAGCGTATGCTCCTCGATCACCTGAGATGAAGCCCCCTACCCAAGGGAGGACCCTTTGAAAATAGATCGGATATAATCTTCTCATCCATCCCCTTTTTGGGAAAGTGAATTCTAAAATGATTACCTTCCCGTCCTTTTTGATCACTCGAACCATTTCGGAAAGGGCCTGCTCTTTCTTCATGATGTTTCTTAAACCAAAGGCGATCATCGAGGCGCTAAAGGTTCTGTCTCGGAAAGGAAGGGAAAGGGCATCTCCAAGGCTTAATGCAATGGTTTTTGACATCCCTTTTTCCAAAACCTTTTGCTGGGCCCTCTTGATCATAGGTTGTGAGAAGTCTAATCCAAAGACCTTCCTATGATGGTCATTCTGGTGGATAATCTCTATGGCAACATCTCCTGTTCCTGTAGCGATATCCAATATCCAGCCTTCAAGTCCTCTCAGTTCCTGGACTGCCATTTTTCTCCAATAATGATCTCTTCTCAGACTGAGAAGATGATTGAGGAGGTCGTAAGTGGGAGCAATGTTGTCGAAGAGTTTTCGAATCGAATCAGGATGGAGGAAGTAAGTTTTCATTCACATCACTTTCCCCTCCCCTGGTGGGAGGGGATTCACCCTGTCAGATAGAACGTTTCTTAGATAACAGGGCTGAATAAAAAACCATATCTAACAGGGTAAAGGGGAGGGGGATTAAGTTCCTTTTATCCACCCCTCTCCGAGCCAGAGGCTCTCTGAGCCGGCGGCCACCCTCGCCCTCCCCCATCAAAGGGGGAGGGAGGGTTGTAAGGTTTTTATTTCTTAGGTTGTCTAGGATTGAGATTAAGTGATTTTGATAAAGCTTTTGCCGGGAGCAGCACAGATCGGGCATCTATCCGGTGCTGCCTTTTCAACCGTGTTGCCGCAGACAGGGCAAACATAATAATCTACGGCTTCGTTTTTCCCCAGGCTCTCCAAGGCATTTGAGTAAAGCGAAGCATGGATCTTCTCAACCTCGTTGGCAAAATGGAATGTTCGGAGGCCTGCATCGTCTTTTTCCGACTTTGCGGCTTCCATCATCCCGGGGTACATGCTCTTGAACTCATGGGTTTCGCCGCCGATGGCCTCCTGAAGATTTTCCTTGGTCGATTTGATCCCTTTCAAAACCCGAAGATGGTTGTGAGCATGGACGGTTTCAGCTTCAGCGGCCGCCCTGAAGAGTTTAGCGACCTGTGCATATCCTTCTTCTTCTGCCTTCTTGGCAAAAGCAAGATATTTTCGATTGGCCTGAGATTCCCCTGCAAATGCCTCTTTCAAATTCTCTTCCGTTTTCGTTCCCATAAAACCCTCCTTTTTTTATTTTTAAATCACCTGAAATTATAACAGAGTGGGTTAGAAACGGCAATTGACCCGTTCGATGGGGTTAATGACCAAACCCCTAGGGAATCATGTAAAACTACACTCAGGGTCAACCTTAGCCCCTCCGAAAGGTTGACATCCTCAGAAAGAATGAGTAGAATGTTTACGTTTTTATGAGCAGGAAGTGAAAAAATGAGATTGATCATTCTCCTCATCATACTTTTAACCGTCTTAATACCCTCCGGCCATGCAGAGATGTATAAATGGGTGGATGAGAAAGGAACAGTTCATTTTACTGATGATCCCTCGAGTATTCCAGAAAAATATCGTCAAGATGCAGAAACTCGAAAGCCTTCCAAAGAGATCTCAACTCCTCGACCCCAGGAAAAGCCTAAACCCTCTCTTCCTCCAAAGGTTTCTGAATCCGAAGGGATTGTTGTTGACCTTTTTCGAAAACACGAATTGCTATTAGCAGAGGTTATCCTGAATGGCAGAGTGAGACAGTATTTCATTTTGGATACGGGAGCAAGTTTTACACTCATCAATCGGCCGACAGCGAAAGAGTTGGGCATCACCATCGATGAAAATACCCCGTTTATGCCAATCTTCACTGCAAGCTCCCTCATCTTCACTCCTCTGGTGACATTGAGGTCCATACGAGTTGGAGAGGCAGAGGTGGAAAATGTGGATGTCTTGATCCATGACATGCCTTCCGAAACAGCAGGGCTTTTAGGGAACTCCTTTCTTAACAAGTTCAAGGTGATGATCGATTCGGTCAATGGAAAGATGACCCTCTATTCCATGCAAGGGACGCCATCACCGGATCGCCCCGGCGGTTATGGGAGGGATTTTTGGGTAAGCCAATTTAGTTTCTATTACCGAGTCCTGGAGGAGTTAAAAAAGATAAAAAAGAGGTTAGAAGGAAAAGGGTCAAGTAATGAATTGACCCGGGTCAACAATGCGATCCGGCATTTTGAAAACCAACTGAATGAATTTGAACGAAAGGCCTCTTTCGCTGGTGTCCCCCGGAGCTGGAGACAATAGATGACTGGAATATTGGAAAATTGGAATGTTGGAAGGATGACAAGAAAGAAGAGGAGATGGTGTTGAACTTTTCAAACCCAGTATTACATCCTTCCACTATTCCATTATTCCGGAGAGATTAGGGGGTATAGATCACCACCAGAAGTTTGGCCTCTTCATCACTGACATTTCGGAGTTTGTGTGTGATTCCTGAATCGAAGTGGAGGGTCTCTCCTTTTTTGAGAAGATTTTGACTTTCTCCTACCATCACCTCGATATGACCCTTTAAGACATAAAGAAATTCTTCCCCCTCATGCTTGTAATCCACCATCCTATGATCCTGTTTGGGGTCAATAGTGACGAGAAAGGCCTTCATATGTTTTGTCTCTGCATCCGGAGTGAGCGTCTTATAGGAATAGGATTGAGTCCGTTTGTAAAAGCTTTCCTTCCTTCTTTTTACTGAAGCTTCCCGCTCTTCGGCGGATAGGAAGGAGCCCGCGTCAATGGCAAGGGCCTTTGCGATCTGGATCACCGCTGAGACAGGAGGGATGGCAACCCCCTCTTCAATTTCTTTTAAATACCGCTGTGAAAATCCCGTTTTGTTGGCAAGTTGTTCAAAAGATATTTTTCTCACCTGGCGAAGTTGTTTCATCTTCGCTCCGAAGGATTTTTCGTCGATCTTCTTTGTTGTCATGCTTCCTCCTTGTTCTCGAACCCCTACGTTGTCACTTTATTATATTCCCAATTTTTTATTTTTCAACTTAATTTTTAGTTTCTCCCCGTTGACCGGTCACCCCCTTCTGTTATCCACAGGGTCCTCACAACCGAAATTTATTCTTTGGGTTATATTTAAATTCATTATATAATGAAAATAATGGAAGCGATGGATCGATGGGTAAAGGCGGGAACGGTTGAGAATCGATTTGAAGGGGATAGGATTTCTCAAGCCCTTCAAGAAGCTGGGATTCCATTTCTCATCAAATCCTTTCTCGATACCGCTTATGATGGACTCTATATTCCCCAGAAAGGGTGGGGGGTGGTCATGGTTTCTAAAAAGAATAAGGAAGAGGCGGAAAGGCTCATTACCGAAGTTAAAAAAACCTTTATAAAGGAGGAAGAAGATGAAACTGGGCAGCCTAGATGAGATTTTGAGATTTGCCATACGGAAAGAGGCGGATGCAGCGGCTTTTTACAAAATGGCAGCAGATCGTTCCAACCCCGGTGTCAAGAAGACCTTTAAAGAATTGGCCAAGGAAGAAGAAGGACATAAGAAAAAACTTGAGGGATTTGATCTGAAGAAGATTGAGAAGATAAAATTGAAACCGACGAAAGGGCTGGGAATGAGTGAGATCATGGAGGATGTACCTTTTAGTTCAGATATGAGTTATGCCGAACTTCTCCTCATGGCGATTAAGAATGAGGAGAAGTCCCAGCGCCTTTATCTCTCCACGGAAAAGATGGTGACCGAACCAAAGTTGAAAAAATTGCTTTTGATACTTGCCCAAGAGGAATCGACTCATAAAGAGCGGCTGGAAAAGATTTACGACGATGAAATTTTAAAAGAATTTTGAGCCCTGCACCACGTCGGATGCAGGGCGAAACCCTGAACCTCACATGGGTCAAGGGTGAGGAAGAGAAGAAAGGGTAAAAGATATGGTACCTGGATTAACTGGAAAATCTGAGATGATTGTTAAAGGAGAAGATCTGGTCAGCCAACTGGGGGAGGTCACGGTCAATGTCCTTTCCACACCGAGGCTGATTCAACTTTTGGAGGCAGCCGCCATCAATGCGATTCAGGAGTTTATTCCCACGGATCAAGTGAGTCTTGGGACAGAGGTGAAGATGAAACATTTGTCCGCCACACCTCTTGGCATGAAAGTTACTGCCAGTGCCCTTCTTAAAGGTGTAGAAAAAAACCGGCTTTTTTTCTTGGTGACCGCCTATGATGAGAAGGAAAAGGTGGCAGAAGGAGAGCATGAAAGGGTCCTCATATCTAAGGATCAGTTTCTTCAGAAGGTGGAAAAGAAGAAAGTGGGATGATTCCAATTTCATTGATATGGTAGAGAAGGCAGTCAATATCGTCAAAGGAAAGAAAAAGGGGGAATGAGAATTCCCCTAAATAATTCTAATCAAAAATATTTGAAATTTCTCCAATTTAACATCCTCCCCCTTCGACGGGGGAGGATAAAGGTGGGGGTGGACATGTTATGATTCCCCTCACCCCCACCCTCTCCCGCCAGGGGAGAGGGTGGATAATAGAGTTATTTTTTAGGCAATGATGAAGCGCTTTGAGATCTTGGATCATACAGCAGATATAGGCCTTGTCGTTTATGGTGAGGATCTCAAGGGGCTTTTTGAAAATGCCGGAGAAGCCTTCTTCCATCTCATCACCGATTTGAGAAAGGTGAGGCGTCGGATCAAGAGACGGATCGATATTGGTGGGGAGAGTTTGGATCGCCTGATGGTGGATTGGTTGAGCCAACTTCTCTATCTTCACGATGTAGAGAATCTTCTCTTTAAAGGGTTTAAAGTCGAGTCTGTTGGAAAGGATGGTCTGAAGGCAATTGTAAAAGGGGAACCGTTTCGAGAGGGGGTTCATGTGATCAAGACAGAGGTGAAAGCCGTAACCTACCATCGGATAGAGGTGCGACAAGAGAACGGGCACTGGAGAGCCCAGATCATTTTTGATCTCTGAGGGATCACGATAAACAATAAACGATGAACAATAAAAGACTTCGAAGATTTTATTTAGGCAGAGGAGTCAGATAACATGTCGGCGGAAGAAAAAATCAAGATTCAGAAGATAGATGATTATCGGTGGAGAATTCCTCAAGAGGGGAAGATGAGGACCGATGGAGTCATTTATACCGATGAGCGAATGTTTACTGACATTCGGAAGGATCAGAGTCTGGTTCAAGTGGCCAACGTCGCATGGCTTCCAGGCATTGTGGGCCATTCCTTGGCAATGCCGGATATCCATTGGGGTTATGGTTTTCCCATTGGGGGAGTAGCAGGCTTCGACATGGATGAAGGAGTCGTCTCCCCTGGAGGAGTGGGTTACGATATCAACTGAGGTGTCCGATTGATGCGCTCAGGTCTGAGCCGCACGGACATCCAGGGGAAAATAAGAGAGTTAGTGGAAGCCCTCTTCATCAACATCCCCTCAGGTGTAGGATCCCATCGAAAGGACCTCAAACTGAACCGGGAGGAGGAACGACGGGTTTTAAAAAAGGGGGCCAAATGGGCTGTGGAAAAAGGTTTTGGTTCTACAGAAGATCTTGGCCACATTGAGGAACAAGGATGCATCGAGGGAGCCGATCCAGACCGAGTCTCTGAAAAGGCAATGGAAAGGGGTAAGGCACAGTTGGGAACCTTGGGCTCCGGAAACCATTTTGTTGAGGTGGGGTATGTCGCTGAGGTCTTCGACGAGGCCATCGCTCGAACATTGGGGCTATGGAGGGATCAGGCCACGATCATCGTTCATACCGGTTCAAGAGGTTTGGGTCACCAGGTATGTGATGATTACATCCGTGTGATGATGGATGCCGCTAGGAAATATCAAATCGAGCTTCCAGATCCCCAACTCTGTTGTGCCCCTGTCTCTTCACCAGAAGGAGGACGATATCTCGAGGCGATGGCCTGTGCAGCCAATTTTGGTTTTACCAATCGGCAGATGATCACCCATTGGGTAAGGGAGACCTTTGAACAAGTTTTTCGAAGGGGCCCAAGAGATTTAAAGTTGGATTTGATCTATGATGTCTGCCACAATATTGCGAAGATTGAAACCCATAGAGTGAACGGAAAGAAAAAGAAGCTTTGTGTTCACAGGAAAGGGGCCACCAGAGCCTTCCCTCCAAACCATCCGGACATCCCACCCGATTACCAGTCGATTGGCCAACCCGTGCTCATCCCAGGAGATATGGGGAGGTGTTCTTATGTATTAGTGGGGACGGAGAGAGCGATGGAAGAGACCTTCGGAAGCACCTGTCATGGAGCAGGTCGGGTGATGAGCCGGCATCAAGCCATTAAGGCGGCAAAGGGAAGGGCCATTGCAAAGGAATTGGAAAATCAAGGCATTATTGTAAAGGGGGCAAGCCAAGGGACCATTGTTGAAGAGATCTCTGATGCTTATAAAGATGTGAATGATGTCGTGAATGTGGTCCATCATGCCGGCATCAGCCGAAAAGTGGTAAAACTTGTCCCGATGGGAGTGATCAAAGGATAAATAGAAAGTGGAAAGTAGAAAGTAGAAGGCAGGAAGCAGCGAGCTCAAAGTTGAAAGTTAAAAGCTCAAAGTAAATAATAGTTAAGAGTTAGGAGTTAAGAGTTTAGAGTTACGGACACGGAGCACGGACACGAGACACGTTATTTAGTAAGATGAAGATTCTTGCCATTGATATCGGTGCTGGGACTCAGGATATTCTCCTTTTCGATTCGCAAAAAAAGACCGAAAATTGCGTCAGTCTTGTCCTTCCCACGCCGTCTAAATTTTTTGCTGAAAAACTAAAGACGATTAAAAGCCATGTCTATATCCGTGGCGATACCATTGGAGGGGGTTCTCTTGGCCGAGCGATCCTTAGTCACCTTCAAAAGGGATATCGTGTGGTGATGGAAGAGTCTACTGCCTATTCCATTCGCAATGATTTGGATGAGGTCAAATCAATGGGGATTGAAGTGGGTAAAAAGCCTGAGACCAATCATTATCAGGAATTGGAGATCCAAGAAGTCAATCTGTCATTGCTCGAACAATTCCTTTCAAATTTCGGAGAGGATCTCCGGGTGGATGTCATTGCGATTGCGGTTCAGGATCATGGTGTTTCTCCCAAAGGAGTTTCAGACCGGGTTTTCCGCTTTGAGAATATGGAGAAAATGCTACGAAAAGATAACCGACCGGAGACTTTTCATTTTTTGGAGAGCTCGATTCCAGAATATTACCTTAGGATGAAATCAGTAGTGGCCGCGGTGAAAAGAACCTCCTCCGTTCCAGTGCTTGTGATGGATACTTGTTTCTCTGCCATTTTGGGTTGCCTTGATGAAGTCATTGGTCCCTCTTTGATTGTCAATGTAGGGAATGGACATACCATTGCTGCTTTACTGTTGGAGAGAAAGATCGAGGCTCTCTATGAACATCACACCCATGAGTTGACTCCTAAAAAATTGGAAAGCGATTTGGGACTTCTTATTCGGGGTGAGTTGAGTGGGAAAAAGGTGTTTGAGGAGAATGGCCATGGTGCCATTACCCTAAAACCTTTTTGTGGAGAAGTATCAGCGATCGTCACCGGTCCAAACCGAGGCCTTTTTAAGGAAACTTCACTGAAATTCATCTATGCTTCTCCAGGTGGAAATACCATGATGACAGGACCCATGGGATTGGTGAGAGCAGCGCAATACCGATTTGGAATTAAATAGCATAGAGCAGAGCGCATAGCGCATAGAGTTTAAAATAACTCCTCCCCCTCTGGACGGGGGAGGGTGAGGGTGGGGGTGAGAAAGGGTCGGAGATGAAAATGGAAACGATTTATTATTCTTCTTTTAACTCATTCCTTTTAGGAAAGGTTTTCGTTGCCTCTACAGAGAGAGGTGTCTGCATGGTGGACTTTCTGAAATCGGAGAAGGTCTTTTTGAAAAGATTGGAAGAAAGATTTCTTGGGAAGATTATCAAGGATGATCGAAAGAACAGGAATGTCGTGAATCAACTTAAGAAATACTTGGAGGGTAATCTAAAGCGATTTGATTGTAAGTTGGATTTCAAAGGGACTCCTTTTCAGAGAAGAGTTTGGTTAGCATTGGCAAAAATTCCCTATGGCCAGACGCGGTCCTACAAGGAAATCGCCCAGGCGATTGGCCATCCAAAAGCCTCCCGGGCTGTTGGGAATGCCAATGGCCAGAATCCCATTCCATTGATTATTCCCTGCCACAGAGTGATTGAGAGTAATGGTGGGCTAGGCGGATTTGGTCATGGGGTTGAAGTAAAGAGGCGGTTATTGGACTTTGAAAAAGCCCATGGGGTTCGATGAATTTTTAAAAGAAGCTACTCCTCTATTCGGCCTTCAACGGAAAATTTTTCAAAGGAGAGGGGTCAAGCGAAAGGTCGAGCGGAGGATCGTTGAACTTGGGTTTTCCCATTTCGAGGAATACCTATTAAAGGTTCAAAAGGACCCAGAAGAACAAAGTCACCTCTCCAAAATCCTCACTGTTAGCATTTCAAGGTTTTTCAGAGATAGAGAAGTTTTTGACTTCCTCGAGAGTTTCATCATCCCAACGATTATTAAAAATAAAAAAGAGAAGGATGAATTTAAAATCTGGTCAATTGGCTGTGCCAGTGCTGAAGAACCTTCTAGCTTTTTATTACTATGGAAGGAAAATTTTGAAAAAAATTTTCCTCAAATCCATCTTTCTATCTTGGCCACGGATATTAATGAGAAGCTTCTTGAGAGGGCAAAGGAGGGAAGGTATAAGAAAAGCAGTTTAAAAGAGGTCCCAAAGGAAGTCCTAAAAAGTTACTTTAATATTGAAAATGGATTTTATATCCTTGATCGATCCATTCGAGAGAGCATAGAATTCAAAAAGCATGACATCATTCATGAAGAACCGTTTTCCGGAATGGATATTGTCTTATGTCGAAATTTAGCGTTTACCTACTTTTCAATAGAGAGCCAGATGAGTGTATTAAAAAAGATTGCTAGAAGTCTAAATGAAGAGGGATATTTCATCATCGGAAAGGATGAATCACTTCCTCTCACTTATCCCACATTGTTTGTCCCAATTTTTCCAACTGAGAGGATATATCAGAAATTCAATCCGAAATAGACCAGTAATAAATATTAGCCTTTAAATACTTCTTCTCAACGGAATTGCATAGTTCAAAATTGTGCGCCCTGGTTATAAAGATTCCAGTCTAGGTCTTCCTAAAAATCCTCCATTAAAAAATGTTTTGATATTCAATAAGTTCCATGCTTAATATATTGGCATAAGCATTGCATTATTAAGATTAAACTATAATACTGTGTAGTATTTAAATTGCCGATAAAGCCAAACTCCAAGCAATTGGAGGGCGGAAAGCCACGGGTCCCAAATTACTGGGATAGCCGAGTTGCCGAAGCACCTGCCTACCGCAGGCAGGAAAGCAATTTTGCAAGACCCGTGGTCTATTTTCACCACGGGTTTTTTATTGATGGGGATTTTTTACAAAGGAGGGATGTTTATGAGTTTCGAAAAATCATGCAAATTTTATGAAGATTCCAAATGTATTCTTAAAGGCGGTTGTTGTGATCTCAACTGTGAATTGACCCCCTTTGATGGAAGTGATCAATATTATGATGAGATGGATCCCTTTACGAAATGGAGGATAGAGAAAGCACAACACGAGGATCTTAAGTCAGGATGGAAGTTAGATTGAGTGGTTTTATTTTCTACTGAATCTTTTGCTAAGATATCCTCAAGACACCCGCCCCTTGGATTTTCCCTTGCTTTAACAAGATGAGAGCCTGGTTAGCTTCTTCTAATTTAAATTCTTGGATTTCAGGAATGATCGGGATTTCAGCAGCCAGAGGTAGAAATTCTTGGGCATCTTTTCGAGTAATATTGGCAACACTCTTTATTTCTTTTTCATCCCAGAGGAGTTGAGCATAGTCAAGGGGTGGAATTGGATTTCTCTTTCGAATAACCGCTAATACTAATCTTCCGCCTTTTTCCAAGACCCTCAAGGCGTAAAGCACTGTTTCCCCAACCGGAGTAAAATCAATGGCACAATGGAGTTTTTTGGGAGGTTGATCTTCTGGTCCCCCTGCCCAGGAGGCTCCTAATTTTTTAGCCAGGTTTTGATGTTCTTCACTTCTTGTGAAGACAAAGACATCACAACCCCAATATTTCGCTATTTGAATGACGATATGAGCAGAGGCTCCAAATCCGAAAAGTCCCAAGGTTTTGCCTTTTTTAATGCCAGAAAGGATTAAATCCCGATATCCAATAGCGCCCGCACATAAAAGTGGAGTCGCCTCAGCATCAGAAAATCTTTTAGGGATTAAATAGGCGAAGTCTTCGGAAACAACGGTGTATTGGGCATAGCCCCCATTGGCGTGGCATCCAGTGCCCCGGAACTCTAAACACAAATTTTCATTTCCCTCCCGGCAAAAATGACACTTTCCACAAGCTGAATTGATCCAGGCAATTCCAATTCGATCTCCTAAATTAAATCTTGTTGCCCCTGAACCCAATTTTTTCACCCTTCCAATAATCTGGTGACCCAAGACGACAGGAAGTTTTGGTGGAAGTCTTCCTTCGATTTCATCGAGTTCTGTATGGCAGACTCCGCAAGCAGAAATCTTCACTAAAATTTCTTTAGGTCCGGGAAGAGGATCTGGTAAATCCGTCATCTTCAGGGGTTCTTTTTCTATTGGAGAAATTTCTTTTAGCACCATGGCTTTCATTTCTTAATCCTCCGCTGCTCCACCCGATGATCGTTTATCATACACTATTTTAGCCATTTCTGGATAATAAATATCATCCTTAGTAGTGGTTATTGGAAAAGAGAAGTCGTGTTTATTTTTAGGAGGATAGGGGAGATGCCGAGGCCCTATGTGAAAGGGCGGGGTTTTAACCCCGCCCTGAAAGTGGGGAAGCAATTCAGATTAAAAAACTTAATAAGACCTGTAGTGTCCTTCGATCCAAACCCTTCTATCCGCATAGTATCCCTGGGTTTGGCGATTCTCATAATGCCCTGCCACCCATCGGCCCCAATGATCATAATGGCCAGGGATCCAAACTCTTTCCCAAGATCCTGGAACCCATTCACGAGTCATCTCCCAGCGGCCCGGAACATATTCATGTCGCGGAGGATAATAAGGTTCCGGCGCTCGAAATGCAATAACTGGAGGTGGATGAAGAAAAGCGGCAATCAGACCCCCTAAAGCGAGCGCTTTCAAGACACGATGGGTAGACCCTGCCTCGGCAGGGGGAATGGTGAAAACAGAAATTAAGGCCAAAACCAAGACCATCAATGCTATTTTTTTCCACATAAAAGATCCCTCCTTTCGGATATATCTATCGTTCTTTTACTTTTTTAGACGGAGGGGATGGGGAATTTATTCAAAATGGAATATTGGAAAAGTGGAATGAAGGAATAGTGGAATAATAGAATAATGGATTTGAAGAGGGATAGAAATTTTCAATTAAAAATGGGCATAGAAAGCGTATATGATGACGCCGTCACGGACCTTCGATCCTCCGATTAAGACCGTTCTTCCAGGGGAAAGCCTGACTTGAGTGTTAAGAGTTTCTGTTCCTTCTCGGTTAACCCTTATTCTTAATTCAGCCACATTCTTATGCAGTCCCACTAAGGTGATCTCCATGATGATCTTCCCCTCGCGGGCTGAGATTGAGACAGGTTGATTAAGGGTGAGGTTTAGGTTTTCATCCCTCAGCAACCGATAGGAAGTGAAGTTGAATAGAGTCTTTAGTTCATTATGTAGCTCTTTTAAAGATGGATCAACGCTTTGTCCAACATTCGAAGCCCGAATCACCCTCAATTGGGTCTGGACTTGGGCAAAAGCGACTGAAGTGAAAAGAATAAAAAGAAGGGAGAAAAATGCAATCAGGGCAGCTACTCTTTTCATGACGGCGATACTTCCTCCTCCGGCTCCTCGAATAGCCATATGACCGTCACCCTCGCCTTTTCTAAGTCGTAGACCATCACATTATTGGTCTCGCTCTCGACGTATTCTACAACAGATGCACCTGAATAGGAAGGAATTTTTTTAAAGTATATTTGGGTCGTGATGAAGAGGAGGACCATGATGGTCGCCATCGCAGGAATCCAAACCCTCTTTTTAAAAAGAGGGGAGACGTCAAGCCAGGACCGAAGGGATTGCCACCAGGTCGGCTTTTCCTGTAAACGAATTCCCCTCTCAATTTTCTGCCATAACCAAGGGAAATCCTCCTTCTGAACAGCTGCTTCAACAGGAACTTTTATTAATGTCCTGAGTTCCTCCATGGACCTTAATGCGTCCTGGCAGGCTGGACAATCCTTAAGATGGCCTTCTACAAGGAGTCTTTCCTTGTCCGTGACCTCTTGGTCAAAATATTTTTCTAAAAGTTTTGATATTGAGGAACAAAAATCTTTCATCACCTTCTCACCTCTTTTCACCCGCCTTTACTAAAGCTTCGGCGGGTTCTGCCCTTTTGAAACGGGAGAAGTGCCACGGCTCTGGCTTTGCATCTCCACATAATCCTTCAATAACTCTTGAATTCTCTTTCTCCCATAATGAAGACGAGACATCACCGTACCAATAGAGCATCCCATTGCTTCTGCCATCTCCTGGTAGGAAAGACCTTCCACATCCCTAAAGATGAGAGCTGCCCTCTGTTCCGCAGGGAGTTTATCCATCGCCAACTTTACCCTCTCCTCCAACTCCTTTTGGAGAAGAATCCTTTCCGGTCCTTTTTCAAGGTCATCAGAAGGTTGGAAACTTCCTTCTTCGTCAAGGCTTGAAATAAATTGTTTTCCTGTCTTTCTTGCGTGGTCAATGGCCGTGTTCATTACCATCCGATAGAGATAAGTATAAAAATGGGACCTCCCCTTAAAATTCTTAATAGAATGAAATAGTTTGATAAAGACTTCTTGAACAATATCAAGTGCCTCTTCCCTTTGCCTCACCACCCCATAGGCAATTCGATAGACCTTCTTATGATATTTATCGAAAATCTCCTTCAATGCTTCTTGATCTCCTTGTTGACATCTGGAGATCATCTCGGTTTCTTCATGATCCACTATCTTTTACCTTGTTTGACGAGAAATGTGCTGAAATATTCAATTATTAAAATTATATTAATTATAGCTTAATTGTCCATCATTATTATTTTAATTGAAAAATGCCGAGTTTCATTATAATAATAAGCATCTTTTTCTAAGGAGTTTAGCAAAGATGTTAATACAGGAGCAAAAAACACCTATGCGTGGCCGATATTCCCATTGGTTCTTGCTGATCGCCTCCATTTTCGTCACTTGTTTGATCACCTCCAACATCATAGCGGTCAAGTTGGTGAATATTTTTGGTTTGGTATTGCCTGCGGGCATCATCATTTTCCCTATCAGCTATATTTTCGGCGATGTGCTCACTGAGGTTTATGGTTACCACCAGGCAAGGCGGGTGATCTGGCTGGGATTTTTCTGCAACTTGATTGCTGTGGTCGCCATCTGGCTTGGACAGATCCTGCCTGCCGCCTCTTTTTGGGAAGGGCAAGCGGCCTATGAACGGATTCTGGGCTACACTCCACGATTATTGGGGGCATCCTTTCTGGCCTATCTGGTTGGAGAATTTGCTAACTCATTCGTCATGGCCAAGATGAAGATCGCCACAAGTGGACGCTGGTTATGGACCCGCACAATCGGATCAACCCTTGTCGGTCAGGGATTGGATTCTCTGGTGTTCGTGACCCTGGCATTTATAGGGACAATTCCTCTGAGCGTCCTCGTAAGTGCTATCGTATTTCAGTGGTTTTCCAAATCAGCCTACGAAGCCATTATTACACCATTGACCTATGTCGCCGTGGCCTTCCTTAAGAAGAGGGAGGGGTTGGATGTCTTTGACACTGATACACGGTTTAACCCGCTTTTATTGGGTGAATAGTAATCTGATCATTATGACTTGGAGATTTCCTAAAGACCTTAAATAAAGATCATGAATTCAATGAATGCAATTAAAAAATTTGGTTTACTAATCACTGGTTGGTTATTCATTGTTTTGGGTATTCTTGGCCTATTCCTCCCCATCCTACAAGGGGTTTTATTTATCCTGATTGGTCTGGCGATTCTTTCCTCTCGGAGTGATACAATAAAGCGTTTTTTAAAACATCTTGAAGAACACTACCCCCAGCATCATGAGCGAGTAGAAATATGGAAAGGAAAGATTAGAAATTGGTTCAGGAAGACATAAGATCGAGTTTAGAATTTAGAGTTTAGAATTCATAACTCTTAACTCATAACTCATATTGCTTTGCCGGAGCTTCCAAAAAGCTTCATCTTGGACTGGACAGTTTGTTTGATCGCCTCTCGGCCTGGGCCCAAAATCTTTCGAGGATCGAACTCCTCAGGTTTGTTGGTGAGAACCTCTCGAATGGCGCCGATAAAACTAAGCCTTAAGTCAGTATCAATGTTGATTTTGGCAATACCCAAGGAGACCGCTTTTTGGATGGCATCGTCAGGAATCCCTTTTGCCCCAGGAAGTTTAGCACCAAATCGTTCTGCCCTCTCGAGAACAGCTTGAGGAACACCCGAGGCGCCGTGAAGCACCAATGGAATGTCCACCCTCTGTGCAATTTCTTTCAAGCGTTCGAAGTCAAGTTTTACTTCCCCTTTAAATTTATAAGCACCATGGGATGTCCCGATGGCAATAGCCAGAGCATCGACGTCTGTCTTTTTGACAAATTCCTCTGCGGCCTGTGGGTCGGTGAGAAAGGCCTCTCTTTCTGAAACAGAAACTTTATCCTCAATCCCCTTCAGTCTCCCCAACTCCGCCTCTACTGAGACAGCTTTCTTTTTAGCCATCTCCACCACTTTTTTTGTAATCGCCATGTTTTCCTGAAATTCGAGGTGTGATCCATCGATCATGACAGAGGTAAAACCGTTCTCAATACAAGATCGGATGATTTCCAAGTCCTTTCCATGGTCGAGGTGGAGGGACAAAGGGATTGAGGTCTGATCAGAGGCTATCCGAGCCATGGAAACGATATAAGCCAACCCCGCATATTGGATGGCTCCTTCTGAAACGGCGATGATAGCAGGAGATTTTTCAGCCTCTCCTGCCGAAACAATGGCCTGAAGGATTTCTAAATTGTTGATGTTGAAGGCTCCCACTGCATAGCCTCTCTTCTTGGCAGAGTTAAGCAAGTCCTTATTGGTACGCAAAGTCATACCGTTTCTCCTTTCCCCATTAACTATTATCAGGAATAGTTTTGAATATCAACTTTTTTTGAAACATGATAACGAATGGTTCGAATGACAACGAATTTAACAAATGGAACAATTTATATTCGTTCTGTTCGGTGCCATTCGATAGATTCGTTTTTCTCATAGATTTTAATTGACAAAGAGAATAAAATTAGTTAACCCCGTTAATGGGAGGAGAGAGATGCCAGCAAAGAAAATTAATATCGATCGATGGCTGGATAAATTGAAACGGATTGAGGAGAAAGTTGAACGACTCGCCTTGCTCTCCCAATTAAGTCAAATTCTCAACTCCACATTAGATCATAAAGAGATTCGAAGGAGGGCCATGGAGGCAGCCACTCGATTGATGAAGGCAGAGGTGGGGTCCCTGCTTCTCGTTGACGAAGCGAAGCGCCAACTCTATTTTGAAGTGGCACTGGGTGACCGGGAAGAGGATATTAAAACGATCGCTCTCAACTTTGGAGAAGGGATTGCGGGATGGGTTACCCAGCACGGAAAACCGCTGATTGTAAATTCCCCTGGGAAGGACACTCGCTTTTTTAAGGGGGTGGATGAGAGAACAGAATTTAAGACACGAAATATCATCTGTGTTCCTGTCAAAGTCAAAGAAAAGACAATCGGGGTCCTCGAGGCGATCAATAAGCAAAAAAGGGGAGGGTTTAATAGGGAGGATCTTTCCCTTCTCACCTCTTTAGCCGATCAGGTAGCTATAGCGCTGGACAACTCTCGCCTCTATCAGGAATTGGAAGAAATGTTCTTTCAAACGGCCGATTCACTGGCCGATGCCATTGAAAAACGAGATCCCTATACAGGAGGACATACCCAGAGGGTAACGTTATATAGTCAGGCCATTGCGAAATACCTCCAATTGAATCCCTTGGAGAGAAAGTGGTTAAAGATTGCCTCGGTGCTTCATGATATCGGGAAGATTGGTATTGAAGACAAGATTTTGAAGAAACCAACACGGTTGAATCTGGAAGAGTTTGATTTGATTAAGCACCATTCTAATATAGGAGCAAAGATCATTGAACATATCCGGCAACTGAAGGAAATCATCCCCGGGGTGAAATACCACCATGAGCAACTGGACGGCAAGGGTTACCCCGATGGTTTGAAGGGAGAGGAAATCCCCATCCTTGCAAAGATTGTAGCGGTTGCTGATACCTTCGATGCGATGACCACAGACCGACCCTATCGGAAGGCCATGGAGAAGGAGGCGGCGATCGAAGAACTCAAGAGGTGTTCCGGAACACAATTGGATCAAAGGGTGGTAGAAGCTTTTATCCAAGCGTATCAGAAAGGGGAAATCTAATCACTGGATTATTAGTTTATTGAATGAATAAGTTATTAAGGACAGAACTTTTCTTATTCGTACGCTATGCGCTATGCCCTATGCGCCCTGCGTTTTTAGTTTTTGGAGCGTTGGATGTCGATTGAAGAGATACTTGAGTCCTGGAAACGTTCCCGCGCCATCTCACCCTGTATTACGGACCTTCGAATTTTTAAAAAGAGAGAAGGACAATATCGACCTTTTCCAAAGTTTACCCACCCCATCATCAGAGAGGCTTTAAGTAAAGAAGGGATCGAGCAACTCTATTCCCATCAGGTCGAAGCCATCGAAGCGGTTCACGAGGGAAAGGATATCGTGGTGGTCAGCCCGACCGCTTCTGGGAAAACCCTTTGTTATAACCTTCCTGTGTTGAACAAAAAATTGGAGAACCCTTCTTCAAAGGCTTTTTATCTTTTTCCCACGAAAGCCCTCTCCCAAGACCAGATGTTTGAACTCCAGAGCTTCATCCAACGGATCGAAAAACCTGTCACCACTTTCACCTATGACGGAGATACTCCGCAGGATGCTCGTCAGGCGATCCGAACCCAAGGGGATATTGTGATCACAAACCCTGACATGCTTCATACGGGGATACTCCCCCATCATACAAAATGGATGAACTTCTTTCAGAACTTGAAGTTTGTGGTGATTGATGAGCTCCATACCTACCGAGGGGTCTTCGGTTCGCATATGACCAATGTCTTGAGACGGTTGGATCGTATCTGCCGCTTTTATGGATCGAAACCTCAATTCATCTGTTGCTCTGCAACGATTGCCAATCCTAAGGAGTTGGCAGAAAAACTTCTCGGAAGGGATGTTTTTTTAATTGACCAAAATGGTGCCCCCTCGCCGGAGAAGATCTTCATCTTCTATAACCCACCCGTGGTCAATAAAGAATTGGGGATTCGTGGAAGCCATATTCATGCAGCCAGGCGTTTGGCCACGCCCTTTGTTGAGCAAGGGATTCAGACCATTCTCTTTGCTACCAGTAGACTCTATGTGGAGGTCTTGACGAAATATTTGAAAGATCGCTTTGAGAAGAGGTTGGAGGATAAAGGAAAGGTCAGGGGATATCGAGGAGGCTATCTCCCCAAGATGCGAAGGGAGATTGAAAGAGGATTAAGAGAGAAGGAAGTCACAGCGGTTATTTCCACTAATGCCCTTGAACTCGGGATTGACATTGGAGACCTGGATGTCTGCTTGATCGCAGGTTATCCCGGCACGATTGCCAGCACTTATCAGCAGGCAGGACGGGTGGGGAGGCGGTCGGAGAAGTCGCTGGCGGTTCTTATTGCACGAAGCCAACCTCTGGATCAATTCATCGTTGAAAACCCCAACTACTTTTTTGGACAATCCCCTGAGCATGGTTTGATCAATCCGGATAACCTCCTTATCCTGCTCAGCCATATTCAGTGCGCTGCCTTTGAACTTCCGTTCAGGGATGGGGAACGCTTCGGGCGCGAAGATTTGGATGAGATGTTGCGATACCTCGAAGAAAAAGGAACGCTTCATCATGTCGGTCAAAATTGGTATTGGACTCAAGATGCCTATCCTGCGGAGAAGGTCAGTCTCCGGTCCGCCTCGGAGGAGAATTTTGTGGTGGTCGATACCACGAAGAAAAAAGAAGAGGTGATTGCAGAGGTTGACTTCACCGGTGCTCATACCACTCTTTATGAAGGAGCCGTCTACCTCTGTGAATCAGACCTCTATACGGTGGAGAAGCTCGATTACCCCAACCGCAGGGCCTATGTTAAGAAGACTGAAGGGGATTACTACACCGATGCAATTGACTATACCGATGTCTCTATCCTGGAAGGATTTGAGAGAAATCAGGGAGAGGGTATCGTCTTCGAACATGGGGAAGTGAAGGTTGCCACGAAGGTGGTTGGGTATAAGAAGATCAAATTCTATACCCTCGAAAATTTAGGTTACGGAAAGATTGAACTTCCAGATCTCCAGTTTCATACCACCTCCTATTGGGTCACTTTTAGGAGAGGTTTGTTAGAAAGACTTCCATACTCTCGTTTGGAGGTCATCGATGGCGTGTTAGGACTCGGCTATGCCCTTCATTCCGTGGCAGCCCTACACCTGATGTGCGATCCTCATGACCTCAACCGCTGTGTCGGAGACCGTGGGGCAAAGTGGTTCCTGAGACTTTCGAGGGATTCGAAAGGGATTTACTCCTCTTTTAATGCCCCGAATGAAATCCCTCTGGAGGGGATGGCCCTCTTTGAGCCGACTCTCTTCCTTTATGACAACTACCCAGGAGGAATGGGTTTCAGCCCCCAACTCTTCGATGATACACGTGTGCTTCTTGAGAAGACAGTGAAGCTCATCTCCAAGTGCGAGTGTCGCTATGGCTGTCCATCCTGTGTGGGACCGACAAAGGAAGTCGGAGAAAAATCAAAAGAAGTGGCATTGGCGTTGCTGAAGGAAATCTTAAAGTAAAGAAAGGGTTCAAGGGGTCAAGGATTCAAGGGTTTGAGAGAAGAAAATATTAAAAACTTGAACCCACGACCCCTAGAATCCTCGAACCCTATCGTTATTGATTATGGATCTTAAAGAACGTCTCAACCGTCTTACTTCGATTTCCAAACTCACCCCCACCCATCCCTCCCCCCTCGAGGGGGAGGGTGAGGGAGGGGGGGATTTGAGGCAGAGACTGGATCGGCTTCTTGAACCGAAAAAGACTTATCGGAAGAAAACGATCTTTCCCATCGAGCAACTGGTTAAAGGGGAGGTCATTTCGACCCCTGAAGGGGAGACCTTCCTGACGAAAGAATATTTTCCTCCTCACTTTCAATACGGAGAGATGACTTTAGCAGATATCCTCACCATTCCTACTTACCCTGCCCATCTTCTCTCGAAAGATGAACGGTTCAAGGAATTGGACTTCCGAAGAGCATTGTTTCTTGATACCGAAACAACCGGCCTGACCGGAGGGACTGGAACCTTCGCCTTTATGGTGGGATTGGGTTTCTTCCAGGAGGATCGCTTTGTGGTTCATCAATTCTTCATGAGGGACTATTCTGAAGAAAGGGCTTCACTCTCTCTGCTTAAAGACATGCTCGAATCTTTTCAATTCTTAGTCACCTTCAATGGGCGGCAATACGACATCCCGCTGCTCGAGACTCGATTCATTCTCTCTCGGATCATCTCAAAAGTAAGGGAAATGCCCAATTTTGATCTTCTCTATCCCTCCAGGAAGATTTGGAAAGGGGCTTATGAAAACTGCCGACTGGTCACCCTCGAATCCAAGCTTTTAGGAGTTGAAAGAACAGATGATATTCCGTCGGAATGGATTCCTTATCTCTATTTTGATTATATCCAGACCGGCGATGCACGGAAGATTCATCAAGTTTTTTACCATAACCAGATGGATATCCTATCAATGGTTGCGCTAGCTGGGAGGATCCACCTTGTTTATCATGATCCTCAGGCGGCCCGACCCAGAAAGGGGATCGAACACTTCGCCCTGGGAAGACTTTTTTGGGAGCATGGTCAACGGGAAAAAGCCATCCCTTGCTTTGAAATCGCCTTAAAGCGCTGCGCTGACGATCTTTCTTGGGATGTGATGAGGTGGCTCTCCATGGCTTTTAAGAAGACAGGACAAGGCGAGAAGGCCCGCTCTCTGTGGGAGGAGATGTTGGGCTGGTCTTATAAAAAGGATGCCTTCCCTTACGTCGAATTAGCAAAATATCATGAGCATCGGCTTAAGGATTGGGATAAGGCCATGGACTATGTGAATGAGGCATTGGAGCTTATCCCTTCCCATCAACAAAGGGAGATCGAACTTCTCCAGCACAGGAGACGAAGATTAGAGCAGAAGAAAGGTTTGAATGCGAGTAGATGACCGGTATCGATGGTTGATCTGGCTCTCTCTGAGTGAAATCGGGACAATGCTGGTCTTCTCAAATTATTTTGCCCTTCTTCCCATCCTTCAAAAAGAGTGGTCCCTAACCAATGGACAAGCCGGCTGGATTTTTTCTTCTTATCAAATCGGATATCTTCTCTGCGTGGCATTCCTGATCTCTCTCACCGATTATACCCATCCTAAATACATTTACATTCTTACAGCCCTTTGGGCAGGGATTTTTGGAATTTTATTTTCCGTGTGGGCGAAAGGATTCGAGTCCGCATTGATTTTGAGAACATTGACAGGAATTGGTCTTGCGGGGACCTATATGCCGGGACTCCGGATGGTTTCTGAAAAATTTCCTCCCCGTGAGCGGGGACGGGCAGTAGGTATCTATGTAGGGGTTTTCTCCCTTGGGGTTGCTCTCTCTTCATTCCTGGCCGGCTTCATCAATTCCCTTCTTTCTTGGCGATGGGCTTTCTTCCTCACCTCTTTGGGACCCATTGGAGGAGGGATCATTGCATTTTTTCAGTTAGGGGAGATAACAAAAATAAAAGAAGAAGAGAAGAAGGTATCTCTCGGTGAGGTTTTACGAAACCAACCCGTTTTAATGATGATCGGAGGTTATGTTGCACATATGTGGGAGATGTTCGGGATGAGGGCATGGATGGTGGCATTCCTTACGGCCTGTCTGCTTACGGCTCAGGTCGATTTTCAAAAAGCGGTCAGCCTCAGTGCTATCATTGCTGGAGTGGTCATCTTGGTTGGGGCGATTTCAAATGCATTGGGCGGCCTGCTTTCCGATCGGTACGGCAGGGAGAACACCATCATTGTGGTGATGTTAGGAAGTGGTTTGCTCTCCCTTCTGATTGGGTGGACGAGGGTCTTCCCGTTCTCTCTGGTTCTTATTCTCTGCATCCTGTATGGTTTTTTGGTAACAGGCGAGTCCTCTGTGCTCTCGACTGGAGTGACAGAATTAGCCCATCCAGGGGGATTGGGCAGAACGATGGCACTTCAGTCCCTGCTTGGGTTCGGAGCGGCCTCCATTTCCCCCATTGTTTTCGGATATATTCTCGATCTAACCAACCCTCCGGATGCTCTAACCCGAATTGGATACGTTCCCAATTGGGGTTGGGCCTTTGCCTTGCTTGGCCTCGGAGGATTGGCGGGACCTCTGATCATGTGGCGGTTGAAAACAAAGATGAGATTTCTGGAAAATGAGAAATCTCAAAGTTGAGTATTGACAGCCCGCTTCTAAATTTCTATATTAATAAACGGTTACTTTTTGGTAAAATTAAATAAGTTGGAAAGAGAAGGGAGGGAGAAGGGATGCCCAGTTACGAGTATCGATGCC
>JADDYB010000039.1_pt1 | contig 36066 bp, 86 predicted proteins | sample 8641941 | NCBI WGS metagenome assembly JADDYB01 (sample SAMN16275377, study PRJNA637457) | freshwater sediment metagenome | isolation source: Lake Kineret sediment | place: Israel: Lake Kineret | collected 2013
GCAGCTCCGAATCGTCGTTCAAAGTCGATTCTGACGTGCCTAAAGCGCCGAAGAAGAACAAGAACTCCGTTGCGACGGCACTGTACTTGACACATATCAAGAACGCTGCCACTCCAATGACCAACGGTGAATTCGTTGATCTCCTGGTCAAGGAACTGGACACTACCAAGAGTGGCGCCCGGACGTTTGCGTACAACGCGAAGAAGGCTGTGGAGGAAGCGAAGTGAGACAGCATAGACAGAACGGGTGGTTTGTATCGGCTGACCTTGGCAAGGTGGTCAAGGCCATCCACTCAACGGCCACGGGTGAGCCTACCCGATGGCTCGAGCATGGCATCGACTGCAAGTACGTCGAGGTCCGGGTGGACATGCGGACCGGTGACTTCTGTCTGAAGAATGCATTCGGTGACATCATCCCCAACAAGACGATCATCGCCATGTTCCCTACGCTTGGTGACATCGAGGTCTTCCCACCGATCGAGTAATTGACCTGTTGACGAAATAGGGAAAATACCCTATAATGGCTACATAAACTGATAACACGAAGTAGTCGTTAAACAACTTTTCAAGGAACGAGAGACCATGAGAACTGCAGCAACCGACATCCAAGTCCAACGTGGTGGTGTGCAATCCGAGAACACCTTCACCATCAAAGCAACCAGCAAGGCGTTTGACATTCTGTCGAGCGGTCTGTATTCCGACAAAATCAAAGCAATCGTCCGCGAACTGTCCTGCAATGCCTACGACAGCCACGTTGCAGCAGGCAAAGCTGACACTCCGATCGAAGTCAAGCTGCCCACCTACCTTGACCACACATTCTACGTGAAGGACTTCGGTCTTGGTCTGTCTCACGAAGGTGTGACCAAGCTGTACACCACCTACTTCGAATCGACCAAAACCGAGAGCGATGACTTCATCGGTCAGCTTGGTCTCGGTTCCAAGAGCCCGTTCAGCTACGCAGCTACGTTCACTGTTGAATCCCGTTTCGAAGGTGCGAAGCGTGTGTACACTTGCTTCAAGAACGAGCAAGGCATGCCCGCTATCTCCATGATGGGTGAAGAGCCGACGAATGAAGTCAACGGCATTACTGTCAGCTTGTCTGTCAAGCGTGACGATGTGGACAAGTTCAGTGAAGCTGCCCGCAAAGTGTTCATGTACTTCAATCCTCAGCCGAAGATCATCGGTCACAAAGAGTGGAAGCCGTATTCACTGAAGCACACGATCACTGGTTCGAACTGGAAGATTCGTGAAGCTGATTACTACGCTCGTATGAACGACAAAGCGTATGTGGTGCAAGGTTTCGTGCCTTACCCCGTTGACGTTGAGATTCTCGCGGAGCGTGGTCTGTCTCCTGCTGCCAAGCGTTTGGCCAAAACCAACCTTGACCTGTATGTCGCAATCGGTAAGGTTGAAGTCGCAGCATCACGTGAGGCTCTGTCTTATGACGTTCGTACCATTCAGAACCTGATCGAAGTGCTGGAAGAAGCAGCGAAGGAAATGCGCGTCTCATTCCAGACTGAATTCGACAAGTGTGCAACTGCTTGGGATGCTGCCCAGATGTTTGGCAAGTTCGCTGACAGTGGCTCACACGAATTTCGTGAAATCTTCGATTCGATGAATCGGGCCACTCCGTTCACGTGGAATGGTAAGCCTGTTGACCGCAAGGTTGAACTCGACCTGACTGGTGTGGCTACGACCACGATGCGCATGATGTATATGCGTGGCGGTAAAGGTCAGTCTGACGGTACTTGGACACCTGAAAACGCCACGAAGAAAATGACCTACGACATCGGTCGTCAGAACCTTCATGTTCTCATTGACAGCGAAGCAAAAGGTCACTCTGCTGTTGCAGAGCACTACATTCAGTCTCGTGGTGATGCTCGTGTCCTGTTGATCGCACCGACTTCGAAGAAACTGTTCTCTCAGGCTGAAGTTGACCGCATCGTTCGTCAACTGGGCAACCCGACTGTGACCAAAGTTTCTGACCTCAACGTGGTTCGTGGTGGTGGTACGACAACGTACAAGAAGCGTGACATCGAACAGAAGATGAAGTGGACTGGTTTCCCTGTATCCGAAGACCGTTACGGTCGCAAGGAAACGCGGACAAAGTTCTCTCGTCTCTGCTGGTCAACCGAAACGATTGACCTCGAAGATGGTGGCTTCTATGTTGACGTTGAGCGACTGACAGCTGTCAAGAACGGTGATCCGATTGACAACCTCGATTCGTTGATTGAAATGGCCAAAAACCTTGGCATCGTTGACGACAGCTTTGCACTGTATGGTATGAACGAACGTGATCGCAAGCATATTGCGGGCAACGCTGATTGGATCGAGTTCACTACGTTTGTGACCAACTCGTTCACCACTCTGAATGCCAATGATGCACTGTACAACCGTTGTGTGTACAGCAGCGTTGTCGAGCAAATGGGTCGTAAGGCAAAGGATCTGTTTATCAACGATTGGACGAATCGTCGTGCCCAGTTGACTGATGGTCCGTTTGTTCAGTTCATTGATAGCATTGTCGAACTGGGCAACAAGTCTGCCACCGTTCAGGCATCGGATGTTCAACGGGCAATTAACCTGCTTCACTTGCCCACCAAAAACAGCGAACGGACAACGAAGCTGGTTGGTGAATGGCGTCAGGTGTTGGATGGCTACGAAATGTTGGGTTTGATCAACTGGGAATATTTGGACACGTTCCAAGCTTCCAAGATTGTCAACTACATCAACACGATCGAGGCTTCGAAGAAGCCGTAAAGTTTTGAGGGCAGCTTTCCTCTCTCGTTCAGCTGCCCTCTTTTTTATTTGTTGACCCTACCCACATTTTGTGAGATAGTGTCTCTGTTGGGTAAGCACTCAACAACATTCAACCTGAATAGGACCTGATATGAAATCGTACATCGTTACTTCCGAAGGCGTTGCTGTCTACATGGACGGCAAGTCTTACTCTGCTGACAAATCCCATCCCCGTTACAACCAGATCGTCGATGCAATCCGTACCGAAGCGTGGGACGACATCCCTAGCTTGGTCAACATCGCAATCGCCGTTCAAAACTACGCAACTGGTTCCGCCGTCACCGTTGACGCGGATGCTGGTGTCGTGTCGTATCAAGGTGAACCGATGCGTGGTTATCTGGTCGAGCGCATCCTCGCGATGATGAACGAAGGCTTTAACATCAAGCCGATGACCAGGTACCTCGAGAACCTGATGCAGAACCCGTCGAAGCGTTCCATTGACGAACTGCACGGTTTCAATGAGTACGGTCGCATGCCTCAGACCGAAGATGGCTACTTCATCGCTTACAAGCGCATCAACGGCTGGTTTGACACCCACACTGGCAAGGTGCTGAATAAACCTGCTCACCTGTTGACCAACGAAGACCTCGCCATGCTGCCCTACACTGTCAACAACGTTACCGTTGACCTGGTTGATGGTGCTCTGACTGTGTCAATGCCTCGTAACAAGGTCGATGATGTGGCTGAACGTACCTGCTCTTACGGTCTCCACTTCTGTTCGCAAGAATACCTGCGGTCGTTCGGCGGTGACAAGATCGTCGTGTTGAAGATCAACCCTGCTGATGTGGTCAGTATTCCTACTGATTACAACAACACGAAGGGTCGCTGCTGCAAATATCAAGTGATCGACGTGCTGTCAGAAGAAGATTTCAACAAGGCAATGAACGTTGACGTTTTCCAGACTTCGGTGTACGACACTGGCACTGATGTTGAATTCGGTGAAGGTGACCACGGTGAGGTCTGGTATGAGTACGACGATGACGGGATCGACGATGACGACGTTGGCAACATCGACGACATCGTATACGACTTCCTGGCTGGCTACGAAGGTGGCTACTACGATGGTCGCCGAGGTTATGACAACAGTATCAACTTCGCAGGACCCGGTGCTGACGGGTACGAAGAAGGTCTGAAGGACGGTAAAGGTCATAAGCCCAAGCGGTTCAAGTAAAGTGTGAAGAAACGGGACTAACGTCCCGTTTTCTTTAGAGTTTTGTATCATTAAAGGAAACAGAATGTCACAGAAATCTCACCAAACCCCCTCCAAATTTGAATCCAAGACCCGTCGTGCTCCCGCCCACCACAAGAAGATGAAGGTCGAGCGTGCCCGGGGCCAGGACGCAAAGCGCGAAACCTCCATGCTGGCAATGTTTGGCTACACCAATCCCAACGAATAATCAACTGTAGAAATTTGAACGATACTGTTGAGATTTGAACAGCAATGACATATAGTACTCCTACCCTAACACGAAGGAGTATTAAATGTCAAAGGAATACAGCAAGTCCATCTCCGTCAACCTACGCGTTAAATGGAAGACTACAAAGGAATACGCGTTTGACGACGGTGTCACCGACGAAGTCTACAGTGTAGTAATGGGACGGATTGAGAAGTGCCTGGCTGCTAACGTCTGTGGACAAGTCGGGGCTATCCCTGGTACGGAGAAGATGGAACTCACGTACGCGGTATCGATGTGACCCGTTGAACGTTTTGTGTTTTGAGGTACAATGTGCCTCATCATTAATCAACCAAGGAAGCAATATGTGTCTCGAAGTTGCAAAATCGCACGTCCGCAACCCCATCGCCGAGATGGAATGCTACAAGATTCTTCAGTATAACGGTGGTGGGCGGTGGATTACTCCGTACCAAAGCAACCCAGTTCCTGGAGGAACAGGTTGGTACATGCCGGCTGAACCTGCCCGGCGAAAGGTGCGTGAATACCGTAAAGGTGAAGACATCTACGGCGGTTATATCCACGCTTCCCTCAATCCCCGCATTGCGACGATGTTTGGTCTTACCGTAGGACCAGCACTCTCCAAGCTTCCCGAGTCGCCCGTTGTTAACCGCAACTATCGCTTCAAAGCCGTCGCCCGTGACGTAGTCGCTCTGGGTGCAGACTACCGGATGGACCTGGTCTGCCGTGCACTGTACATTCCGGCGTTCGACGTGACTGGTCAACACCGCAACGCAATCCTGGATATGTAACAAAACTGTTGACAGAGCACATGAGTTGGGGTAATATGTGCTCTATCGGTTAAGCAACCACACAGAAAAGAGATTAAAGAGATGAAATATTGTACCATCGGGCTGTAAGCAATAGCCCGCCCAAAAGCTTAAAGTAAACCCAGGAAAATCAATCCGTTAGAAAAGGAACTTTAAGATGTCCAAAAACAGCAAAAACGCCCGCCTGATCAAAGAAGCCAAAGCCCGCAAGGGTCAGAAGGGCCCGGCCAAGACGGTCTGCCTCAACCCGAAGCCCAAAGCGTGGTTCCGTGTTGGTAACAACAACAACCCGAAGAAGCCTGGCGAACGCAAGGCAGTTGACAAACAGGCACAATCCGAGTAACATGTGCTTTAGGGTCAAGCAATTGACCCACCCCTCAATAATCTCTGAAGGAGCATGAAATGGCAAATCGTAAATTGAAGTCGAAGAAAGAACGCGCAATCGCATTGTTCAACAAGGGTTGTGATCACGGCAAAACCCGTGGTGAAATCCTGAAGGATCTTCAGGCCAAGCTCGAGATGACTGAAGCCTGCGCGAAGAACTACTACCAGAAGATCGCCGGCGGCACCTGGGCGTAATGGATAGGACCGTGTTTACTAGTAGGCACGGTCCTAACTTCCTGGAGAGTCGCGCTAAAATGAAGATACGTTTCGATGTGGACAAGGGATGTTTTGTTTGTCGCCGAGGATCTGATGAAGTGGCCCTCACGGCAAGGACCTTCAAAAGTGCCGTGCATGAGGCGTTCGATAAGAACCTCTATTCAACCAAAAGGAGTGGAGATGTCTCCTCAAGACGAAAAACTGGCTAACGAGTTGTTTGACGACATCGAGCCGATTAGCGAGTACGAAGCGGGTAGTGAGCCGCAGGTGACTGCCGATGGGTACGATTACTGGGTGTTGTTGGCTAACTTCCAGGATGTCGCGGACATGGGAACGAAGACGCCGCAACCTGGGTTCTTCATGGCACCTGGACCAAGCTGCACATTCACGATGCATTAATGAGGTGCGTTGGTGGATAGATACCACCTCTCCTCATCCAGCATACACTTTGACTAACTGATCATTATACCACAGTTTGTGGTCAATGTCAACAGGGCACATATCGACGCTGCCCTGTTATTCCTGTTGAATAACTGAAGCGCATTGTGCAGACTTTTCTCTTAAAAGTCAACCGTTTAGTTCGTTCCAGGAATGATAGGCGTAGCCGCCGTCCACCCCCTTTCGTTCGACAAAGACCATTCTACAGGTTTTACCCTAAAAGGCAACAGTTGACCAAATAATGGTGTTAGGGTAATATGTGGGTTCTTGTAAGGAGGTCTGTATGTACGCAATTGCACGTGATGGTAAGTATCTGAAGTGGATCTGGAATTCTGGGGTTCGTAACGACAACAGCCCCGTCCCAGACTTTATGCATTGGACGGACGACCTTGAGGCTGCAAAGCTGTGGAAGATGAAAACCAATCCCACATTCATCACCGACCTTCACAATGGTATGGAGATTGTTGAAGTCGTTCTCACAACTGCAATCGTTCAAAAGACCGTCCAAGTACGATCATTAACCACCCCCGAAGGCAACAAATGAGCATGATTCAAGTGTGGTTGTTGAAACGAATCTTTCGTGATCTGGTGACGCAAGGTTACAGCCACGATGGTAACATTCGTCGGGTCTACTCTCTCCTTCGAGAGGCAGCCCAGGAAGAGTTCGTGGAAGACAGTGAAACTGGATTGGATCACTACCTCCACGAGAAGTTCCTCGATGTTCACCCAACTCTGTTGACCACACCCAATCAATAGGGTAAGATGTCTTCACTGTCAATAACGGAGCAAACAAATGAAAGAAGCCTTCCTGTGTGATTTCTCCACCCACTACGCGATGGGTGATTCGTATGCGATGGTCCGCTTCACTCCCAAAGAGCTCGAGCATTTCCTCACTCTGAAGCTTACCGCTGAGACCGACGAAGATGCTTACGACGAGATGGAAGAGTTGATTGAATCCATCGAGAAGAAACACAACGTGAACTTGTATGGGGTGAGCTGTACACCGTACAGCGAACTGTTCGGCAAGAAGACTCCGAAACGCATCATCAGCATTCTGAAGCAAGGAAAGGCTGTTTCTAACGAGTGGGAAGAAGGTAGCTTTGCAATCGCTACGACCGAGAAACGAGCTCAAGACGCTGTGCGTAAGATCGAAGCCAAACACGTCAGCGACGGTTGGTTTTAAGTTGACCACACCCTCGAAAGAGGGTAAGATGGCCTCACTGTAACAACTGGAGCATACTGTGCCGTACCTCTCTTCGAAACTGTTCGACTACGACCACGACACCAACACCTTCACCGCATGGGTGGCTGAGTTAGGTAAGAACCCATTCGGCCGCATGTTCGGTGATTCGTGTGACATGGGATGTAGCATCGTGTCCGACAAGACGGGGGCAATCGCCGACTTCTACATCACCCTCGAGGAGAAGGATGACGAGCACGACGTCATCGCCTGGCACCTGAAGCCGACGAGTGATACGGTTCGGTTGTTCCCTCTCCTCAAAGACACCAAAGTTGTCATCTTCAACGACTGAAAGAATACAATGCCGTCCAAATATGCTATCCGCAGTGAAGCTGGCACCCTCAAGGCAAAGGTCGATGCTCGCATTATGGCCATCCTCACCAGGGAAAATGGTGAATGGAGACCATACGAGGCTGCTGAACAAGGCAGCAAGGTGTGCTTTGAGTTTTACGTTGACATGAAGTTTGATCTCAATTCTTTTGGCATTGGTCTCGAACTGTTCATCTGGAAAGGTGACAAGCTCATTCCCTGTTGATCAAATGGCCACTTTGCCTTAGAATAACAACATGACAACTTTGGGGTAAGATGTTTCTCATGAGCAAACTAACCTTAGACGGTGCGATCAAAAGTGCTTCCAAAATGTTGGATCGTGCAACCAATGAGCAGGTGAAGAGTGATATTGCGACTGTGCATTCCCTCCTCTCAAACGGACAAATTAACGAAGCGTACAACTTTGTTAATTATAAACAACAGTCTGACCTCGAGTATCTCATGCCTGACAATCTTTGGTCGTTTCTGATCAATAACCAACACATAGGGAAACAGAAATGAAAATGCGTGATCTGATTACCATGCTCCAGGCCGGCAAGGAAGTTGACGTTGAGTTCGTGAAGGGCGTCGAGGACCTGGAATGCTACCCCGAGACAGGTATGCGAGCCACTATCACAGGGGTAATCCCGAAGCATGACGACATGCTGGAGCTCCGCGTATCGTACCTGAAATATGATGACTTCAACATCAAGTTTGAGTCGTCCAACTATTACGACAGCTTTCAACAGCCAGTGCTGACCGCCCGTGAAGCCGGTTACTACTCTCTCAAAGAGTCTATCTTCGTGATGGCTGATGACGACGTGTCCCGTGTGATGACTATCATCAACCGTAACGAGCTGTACGAGTCCTGGCGGCTCAACAACAGAGGGATGTCGTACGTAGAATGGTTGGAGCAAGAAGTAACTACCCTCCAGCGACAAGTTGCAGCATTCGTACAAGACAAACTGACCTCTTGACCTTTTGCCCCTAACACAGGACAATGGCCACATCAACTGAAGGAGTACATCAATGAACGCACAACTCTCTACCAACAGCAAGTCCATCATGTCGGCCCTGCTCACCGGCCCCGCCCTGAGCTCGAGCGTCGCCGCGACCACGGGCCTAGCTGTTCCCGTTGTCACGGGGAGCCTGGCTGGCCTGAAGAAGAACGGCTTCGTGGAAGTTCTTGCTACCAAGGAACTCTCTCTGACGAAGGCCGGTATCCAGGTGCTGACCCCGGCCCAAGCTGTGATCGAGTACGCCAAGCCCCAGCTCACCGCTACCATCCGCCGTAAGGGCGACGACAAAGCGGCCGCAGCGGCTATCGCAGCCGAGGAAGTTGGTTCGAAGCGGGCTGTAATCGTCAAGCGATTCATCGACGAGCTGGGTATGAGCCCCCAGAAGGCCAGCACGTACCACTACAACCTGTGTGGCAACAACGGTCGCTGGAAGTGAACACACAAGATTTACAAAGCTTCCTCGACGACCTGCGAGACGACAACTACGTCGCTCGTGAAGATCGAATGCTGACGATGTTGGATCCATCGGGGCGAACCAACCGACAGTATCCCATCGAAATGGTGGCGTTCGTCGACGGGTGTGTTGTCATCTCGCTTCTCGGCATCGAAGATGCAACTTGGTACGATTCCGCCTCGTTCGACGAAGATATCACGGTGTGGGCTGAACTGTTTACCCGTTGACAATCTGGCCATTTGACCCTATAATGGCCACATCAACTGACGAGGACTAACAAATGGCTGTGACAGGAACTGTGTACTCTCTTGTGCGGAAAGACAACAGCGCCTATGCTTATGTTGACATGGGGTGGCCTTCATTTAAGACCGACCACGCTCGCAAAAGCGGAATGTGTGAGAGTTTGGATGGCGTACCAAAGCTGATGGCGAAAATGCAGCGAGCGGTGCAGAAGCAATTGTTTTTCACACAAAAAAATCTGGATGAGGCGCGGCGACAAAAACCTGCTCATCACGTACATACCAGAATAGCCATGCTTGAAGCTGAGATTGTTGAGTTCCAGAATATTGAGTTCGGCGTGGTGAAAATTACCGTTGAGGAAGTTGACCCTTCGATGTATTAAGGGTACAATGGCCACATCAACTGACGACACGGAGCAAGCAAATGAGATTCGACGAGATCCAATACGAAGTCAACGGTGTGGCTGACAATGCTGTTGATGTGATGAAGAAGGTCACGGACGAACAACGGAACAACTGTGGTATCGACCCCAGAGCCGTTCACGAGATGTGGTACAGTGACGACTGTCTCGCTGTCCGCAAACGTGATCGTGGCGTACTCGACTACTACGGTGGTTTCGAGTATGTTGACGAAGACTTCGTCCTGGTTGCTGGTGATTATGTATTCTATGGTGGGGATTATGGTCGCGTCAAGCGTGTCCTCGATTCGCTGAATGGTGTCAACGAGAACGAAGACGAAGATCACGGTACGTTCACTGTTGAGTTGTAACGAAAATGTAGTACAATGTTCTTTATCAACTGACGAAAAGGTAGCCCTTAGAGCCGTAGTCCTAGTGTGGCGAGGATTGGGCAAGCCTTCGAGGTTAAGCCATAGCCGGGAAACCGGAGTGGGTCTCCGATGAGTTCGTAGGAGTAGAGTAGATAGACAGTTGATACAGTTTTGATGGATGCGCGGATTCGCCTGGCATGGCTGGGCATTGGTCAACCAGCCGCATGGCGCCTGGTCTCGAACCCCGCTGAAACACATCCATCTTTTTACACCAGAGAAGTTGAGACAGAAATGTCTCCTTCTCGAACGGGAAGATGAAAAAGTGTTCCTTCCCGACCTTTCAATCGCTGTGTAGTTTATAGTGGAAAACGTGCTGATCGCGACGGCACTTGTGGGATCCCAGCCCACCACAGCGGCCCCTATGTTTACTAGTAGTTTTTACTTTAGGAAAACGATGAAACCTCTTGTTTTTAATAAAGATTCGTGGCACCACCAACTCGCTGTCGAGTGGGGTGGGATGGCCAAATGGGAGGACGAAAGCAACATCTGCCGTTACACCCGTGCTGTGCTTAGTGGCCTGGCAAAGGTTGGCTTGCTGCTCGCTATGGTGGGAGCTTTGATATACTGGATAACTATCACGATCGTGTGGTGGGTTGTGTTAGCTATGCACGGCTACGTCGAGGCCGAAGGCCCCATAGTGCTGACGTTCTTGATAGCGCTTGTGTTGATATCGTGGGTGATTGGTGATGTAATTCCCAAGCAATTCAAGAAGTTACGTGAGAAACGTAAAGTAAAACGTCACCAAGCTGGGTTACCATCACTGCCGACACCCGACTCCTTTATTACCAAAGCATGGCGCGCGTGGAAGGACAAGACCTGCGTTCGTGTCGTAATTGTGGACACCAAGGATGCCCATTAGACACAAGTTGTGGTCAGAAGTCAACGTTGACACTTTGACCCCATTGTGGGATGATGTCCTTACTGAATAAGGAGTCATAAATGGAGATGGACAAAGTCGTCGAAAAGATTGCGAAGGATTACCTCAACATTGAAACGTTGGAAACGAGGAAATCCGACAGCCTCGACTTTCATGACGTAGCTGTGTGGAGCGTTCGTCAAGCCCTGCAACTCGCTTTCCTCACTGGCAAGCAGTCAGCAATCGACGAGATCAAGGCGCAAACGAAGACGTGACACTTTGGGCCTGTAGCTCAATTGGTTAGAGCAGCGGACTCATAATCCGTTGGTTCACGGTTCAAGTCCGTGCGGGCCCACCAACGCCGGGATGGTGAAATTGGTAGACACAAGGGACTTAAAATCCCTCGGCGAAAGCTGTACGGGTTCGAGTCCCGTTCCCGGTACCAGTAGTTTGAGTGTTATCTCCACGGGTGTGGTGAAATCGGTAGACACGACGGCCTAAGCGGGGCCCTTGAACCCGCCCCTGTAGCGGCCACTATGGGGAAGCTGTTGGAATTAAATGAGATGCTCCTCGAACCGGACGAGGGCTACAACGGATGTTTGCTACGACGGTGGCATCTCCTACAACTCATTACTGCAGGTTCGAGCCCTGCCACCCGTGTAGATAGCACTTGACCTTTTGACCCTTTCGCAGTATTGTATGCAAATCGTCAATAATGGAGTAACAAATGCCTTACGCTCTCCCTCGCGTTCAACAGATTCGTGATGTCATCGTCGAAGCAGGTGGCAACCCTACCTTCACATATTACTGTGACGGTCCTTACTCTGGTATGGGTCCGTCAAAGGGCAAAGGTGGTGTTGGTGTTAGCTACAAGATTGAAGGCTACTCCGACGGATTCAAAACGCGAGAACAGCGGGAAAAAGCCGTTGAGCTGTTGAAGGCGTTACCTGGGGTTACAGCTGCATACGTCACACGGCCGGCCGCCACACGCACCTGGCGAATTCTCAATCGAGAAGGCAACATTAAAGTGTTCTTCGACAGTCGAGCACGTTGACCTTTTGACCCCATTGTGAGAGAATGGCCTCACTGTCAAACGTGAGACCAAACATGATCACCGAAGCCATCAAGAAGCGCGTTGATACCAAGATCGAACAGTGCATCGCGACGATCGAGAAGAAGTACAACGTCAAGTTCAAGAAGCCCGCCGTTCACTATAACGTAAACGGTACGACCGCCGGCAAGGCGTTCCTCAAGACGTGGATCGTTGGATTCAACCCCGTCCTGCTGAGTGAGAACGTCGACACCTTCCTCGCTCGCACTGTCCCCCACGAAATCGCCCACCTTGCTACCGAGCTGATCTATCCTCACGCCCACCGTGGTGGATACGGAAAGAAGCGGGAGCTCCACGGCCCGCACTGGGCTTCCATTATGACGGCTCTGGGCGTTACTGACATTGGTCGTTGCCACTCATACAACGTTGAGAACGCCCGGGTCAAGCGTACCACGACCTACTCGTACAAGTGCAAGTGCTGCGGCCACAAGTTTGAGCTTGGCCCGAAACGCCACGCCAAGATCCAAGCGGGGGCGACCTACTGGCATCCCGCATGCGGCAAAGGTCGCGGACAAATTGTGCCTGATAGCGTTGCCGCTTTGACAACTGAGATCAAAACGGTTAAAACCGTTTCTAAGCCGGTTACCCCGACCGTCCCGGCTGGTGAGACCAAGTTGGCACGTTGTTACCGTCTGTTCGAGAACTACCCGGGCTACACCCGTGCAGAAATGATCAATGTGTTTGTGCAAGAGTGTGACATGACCGTCGCTGGGGCGTCAACATATTATGCCAAAGTCAAACAAATGGCTGGTCGTTGACCCCTTGACGTTATGGCCATTTGACCCTATAATGGCCACATCAACTGACGAAAGGGAAATACAAATGAACGCAAGCATCAAGCAAACCGAATCTGGCGCTGTCGTGTTCTCCGGCCGCCCTGCTGTTGAAGTGTTTCGTGCCAAGACGATCGCGTCTGCGTTGCGCCTGTATGCGAAGACGGGTATGAAAGTCAACCGTGCTTACACTCCGACCAACATGCTTGCAGCCGCAACTCAGATCACTGGCAAGACGTTCAAGCGCGGCCAATACGAACAAGCCGCACAAGCTCTGACGGATTGGGCGAATGGTCAAGCAGAAGGGATGGTGAAGTAATGTACTACAAAGAAGGATACGTCCCCACCTGGTACGGACCGCCGAGGAAGCAATTTTCGAAGTTGCTCCGGAAACTGACAGAGAGGTTGTAGCATGAAACAAATCCAAATGCCCGCTGAAGACTTCGAGAAGCTGAAGGCGGCGATCATGTGGTATGATGCCATGCCAGCCTTCCTCGAGGTGGGAGACCGCTTCCACGAGAACATGAACGAGGAGATGGACAATCTGCTGCCTGAAGTCCCTGAGATCAAGAGTGACGAATATTACAGTCTTGGTGTGATCGAACAGGAAGGTGAATTGATCCTGACCATTCAATCTATTACCGACTATCTCGACGAAATCGAGATCCAGTTGGTTCCTGTCTGACCACTTGACCAATAATCCATTTTACCCTATAATGGACTCTTCATTGATAGGAGAAGACAAATGGCAATGATTTACACCACCAAACAGGGCAACTCCAAACAAGAATGGTTGGGTTCTGTTCAAATATGTCCGTGTTGCAAGAGTCAACAGCCCAAAGCCGAATTCAAAGTCATCAACGGTGAAGAACTGTGTAAGAAATGTCAGACAGAAGAAGCCTTCGCCTGACCTGTTGAAGATGTGGCCATTTTGGGTTAGAATGGCCACGTCAACTGACGACAAGGACGAAACAAATGGACGAACAAGATCGCGCAATTGCAGAGCGGTACGATGAACTGCTCAAGAGTGGCACGGATGATGAAACAGCGAAACGGATTGTAGGCGATGAATTTAATATCCCTAATTCGTGGTACGTGGATGATGTGTATGACGAATGGCTGAATGAAAAGTTTGCGTAATTGTTGACCTTTTGGCCATTTGACCCTATAATGGCCACATCAACTGACGACAAGGACGAAACAAATGCACACACTGACCACCCAATCTGAACTGGTTCGCTTCTTCAACGACAACCAGACCGCCTGCAAAGGCAACATTGTCACTCGTACGCCCGTCAAGATGAACAAGCGTGACGTGGCAACCAAGACGATCGAGAATCCGAACGGTGCCGTCTACAAAGTTCAGACGATCAACGTCGAATTGAACGCTGAATACGAGATCAAAGTCAACACTGCTCGCATGCTTGAAGGCAAAGAGCAAGACTTCGAAGTCGAAGCTCGCAAGTGGGGCGTTCACAACAACAAGTCGATCATCGAGAAGAACGGTCAACTGTATCTCCAAGTGATTGAAGGCGATCGGATCGGTTCACCGGTGTATGAGACGGAGAACGGTGTCGAAGTGTCCTACGACGATCTGAAGCCGTTTATTCCTGCTTACAGCGGCTCTGCGAAACAAGGTCTCGAGACTGATGTGAAGGTCCGTACCTTCAAACTCGAGAACGTGATTGGGATGTTCATTCCTTCCCTCCAAGTTCGCTACAACCCGAACAAATGACCAGTTGAACATTGTCCTCAGTTAGGGGACAATGTTCTTCATCAACTGGAGAAACAAATGAATCTGATTCCTGAAGTCTACGCTGCAACCGACGACAAGTATGACTATCGCATCAGCCGCATCAAGGACGAAGGGTGGGTAGTGATCCGTTGGCCACTCGGGGAAGTGAAGATTCCTCCTCGTGCTGAGATACTGACGGGTGATGGTTGGAAAGGGTTGTTGAACAACGCCCTCGCTGGTCGATACCTCACCAGCATCGAAGTCAGCATGATTGCAACTGGTGCATTTGTTCTTCCTGGTTGACCACACGTCAACAATGGGGTAGAATGTTCTTCATCAACTGGAGAAACAAATGAGAAAAGCCATCATCCTTCCGTACGCAGTCGACCAGAACGAACCGTCGCGTCCCATCAGCACGTTGGTTGACATTCCCGACGATGAGCAGGCACGCGATGAACTGTTGAACCGATTGTTCGTCGAGTATGTGCTTGATAGTGATGACGATCTCGAGCTGATCATCAACGATGGAAATGAAAATTCATACGGTGATATCATCGTATCATACGCTGATTCTATCTTCATGTATGTGACGTTCGTCACGGAGTGACCAGTTGACGTTTGGGTCAAAATCAGTATAATAAGCTACATCAACTGGAGACACAAATGAAAACCATCACCGTAATGTTCTCCCGACCGTACGTCGTTGAAATGGAAGTGGAAGACGACTACAATCCCGAAGAGGTCGAAGCACTTGCTCGCGACAAAGTGATTGATGCTGAGCACCTCTACAGCAGGAAGTTGGAATTTGATGGTATCGAAGAAGGAGATGAAGAATGAAACTGTTTGTCTTTGCCTACATGGCTCTCGTGAAACTGGTGGTCGGTGATCCGACGTTCGATTGATGCTTAACATCATTACTCTCTTCGTAGGATCGATCCTACTCGGGTTTGGCGTCAACTGGCAAACCGGTCTCGGCGTCTTCATCATCGGGTTCGGTTGGCATCAGACGTTCATGGGAACCATCAACGACATGTACGCAGGTGTCATTCGCAACATGAAGAAACTCTACGACAAACTCCCTTGACCTTTTACCCATTTGTTGGTATAATGGCCACATCAACTGACGAATGGAGCAAACGATGGAAGTGAAGATCAAAGCATACACCTACACCGGTGCTGGGTTTCGTGGAATCGGTGATGACCTTGATAACCTGCCCGTCAAGATGACGTTGGTGGGTAGCGAGCACAACATCACCCGTTTCATCCGTGAGAGCTTCTCCTACGGTGGCGATGGCATGAGGATCGACAAGTTGGTTAAGGAATACAAGAAGGGATACGAACCGATCTGGGACGGTTGTGGTGCCGTGCTTGTCATCAAAGTAGATGGGAAGAAGGTGATGGATCTTCGTAAAGAATTCATTGGTGACGAAAAACCGAAGTGGGTTCAACTCGGTATCATCAACGTCGACGCTACACCTGAACCTGATATCGTCACCATCGTTGCACGCGTTTGTTGACCTTTTACCCATTTGTTGGTATAATGGCCACATCAACTGACGAATGGTGACGAAGATGAAAAAGCAAGTGATTGTTACTCGCGACTCTCTCCAGAAGATGCTGGACAATGCTGACGCTGTCAAGCGTCAACACATCGTTGGTCGTGCACTGGTTGCTCTGTTCGAGCGGCAGACTGCGGCTGAGCAAGCAGACAACACCACGAAGGAAGACAACGGTGTTGGCTTTGCTGGTTGTGATAGCGTTGGTGGTTCACTGACCGCCAAGTCGTACAAGAAGAACAAGTCTCTTCAAGCCTGGCAGGTTGAGAAGTGGATGAAGCGTGGTGCAAATGGTTATGCTCGCCTGTGCAAGTACGCTGGTCAACTGAACGAAATTGCTGTTGCCAAAGCACAGAAGGAGTTGGTATAATGCTTGGAGATATGCTGGTAACGGATGACAAAAGTCCTTTTCAAAACAAGCAGTTCGTGGCGAATCTTTTCAAACGAGCTGAAGAAGCGAGAGAGCGGAGAATGAGCATGAAAGACATGCAAGAATGCGTCCACGGTGACGCAGTCGTATACACGGGAGCATCCGACACCCAGGTCAACTGGGGAGGCAACGATGATCCCCGCCCCATCCTCGAGGAAGATCAAGAGTACCTGATCGACTACGTGGAAGTCCACTCCTGGCATACCAAAGTGAAGCTCATCGGTATCCAGGGCTTGTTCAACTCCGTCAGCTTCACCCCCCGTTCCTAAAGGAGAATCAAATGGCACGCTTCAAAGTCACATTCGATGTACCGAACCTGGATCCCCGTTCGAAAAAGGACGTTTCACGCCAGCAACAAACGACCACCATCGTCGAAGCCTTCAATCTCCCCGAAGCTCAACGGTTGGTGAAGATGCAGTATCCCGGGGCAAATGTGTACGCGTGTACGCCTTTGTAGTTGACCTTTTACCCTTTCGTCGGTAATATGTCCACACCAACTGACGAAAGGGAACGAAGTGGAAACCAACATCAAGCTCGTGTACGTCGACAACGAGCATAGTCAATTCTGGCTTCAACAAAAGGCTTGGGCAGAAGAAGTTCTGTCGAAGCCCGACGTTGTCTACCCGAGCGGGAAGCATAGCCACTATTGTGCACACAATGTGTACGATAACGCAATGCTCGAGCTTATCGAAGACCTTGCCATCCAGGTGAAAGCGTAGTTGACCTTTTACCCCTCTGGGGGTAGAATGACCTCACTGTAATCAATCAAGGAACACAATGCCCGTCCAACTCAATGACGCTGAAGCCTCTGCACTGATCCAAGTATTAGGCGAGCTGCCCCTGTCGATATTCAACACCCCGACGAAGAAGAGCGTTCTGAACAAGTTGCTCAGCGCATCCCCCGCCATTGACACCTCGAAGTGCATTGGTAACGGTGACGGTGCCGTCTTCATGCTGGAGAACGTCGCTCCTGGTGAAGTTGTGATGTCCATCAAGGTGTTGCGCGCTGCGACTGGCTGGGGACTCAAGGAAGCCAAGGACGCGTACGACCAGGCTGACCCTCACAAGAGTGGTGGGGTGCTCGGTCCCTTCCGCTCAACCGTTCCTACCTTCGAGGCGCTGACTGGCAACTATGCGCAGTATGAAGCAAAGTTCGGTCGTCTCAACAGTGGCATTCGTATGGTGGCAGTATAATGGCAAACAAAGAATACTTCATCAAGGTGTCATGGCAAGACCCGAAGCAGCCTCTCGCCCGGGTGCACGACAACAACACCATGTTCCTCGACCTGACAAAAGACGTGTACGAGGTGACTGACTATGCAAGGAAGCTGCACTGTGGTCGCTATGAAGACGTTGACGACTTCACCATCGACTTCATGATCCCTACCGGTCGAGAAGTCTAACACACATCTGCCTGTAGCTCAACCGGACAGAGCAACAGATTTCTAATCTGTAGGCTGGGGGTTCGAATCCCTCCAGGCAGGCCAGTTGACCTTTACCCTAACTCGTGTACAATCTCTTTATTGACTGAGGAGATACAAATGAACACGAAGCTGATCAGCGTCGAAGAAGTGGAAGAAGGAGATGTCATCCTCGTAGATGGCTCGGCTGAACTCATCGAAGACATGTACGAGAACGGTCGCATGGACGGTGTGTGGCTTCGGTTTGCATCGTGTCTGGATCGTTTCTACAGCTATAACGACGAAGTTAACCTCGTTACCGAAGGAGCATAGCATGGAATGTCCGCACTGTGGCAAAGACTTGATCGTCGACATCGCTCCACGTTACAATGTGGATGCATACGGTGAGCCTAAGCTGGCCCTCGCCCGATGCTGTGGCAAGGGAGTCTATCTGATTCCTGTCCGTACCATCCGTGCGGAAGCGTACACAGGCAAGCGGACCGAAGACGACTGGGGCAACCCCATCAAATTGACCAGTTGACCTTTTCACCCAAATAAGTATAATATGCTTATTGATTGGGAGAAACGAAATGAAAGCAGCTGGTAGCAAATTTGTGAACCAAGTCCTGATGTCGAAGCGTTGTGCGAAGCATGAGCTCAAGGGTGGTTCGAAAGCCAAACGCTCGAAGCAGAAGGCTGAAGTCCGTCGTGAAATGAAAGGTCTGTGATGATTAACGAGAACGCCCTCCACGCCCGTACGCAGGACGCATACAGCTTCGACCGTTATGGTGCTGAAGCATGGATGAACGCCATCCGTCTTCTTGCTGAGGTGGGCTACGACGAAGAAGACATCGAGTGGATACTCTACTCGAAATACATGCGCTGGGCGGCTGATCGATTTGGTGTCTGGTCTGGAGACGTTGATGAGGACGGTGAAGATATCGGACACATGATGCTTGACGGTTCCGAGATTATCAAGTATCGTGACTACACGAGCATTGACATCGAGAGGGATGAATGAAGTTCAAGTATGTGGTGGGAATCGTTAGCGGCCAACGTGCTGCAATCGTCTTCCCTGAGTACGTGGTTCATGCCGAAGCAGCAGCTTGCTTTGGTGGACGAGTCAGCAGCGCAGGGTTCTTCGTCTACAACGACGAGGAAGTGATCCCGTACGGAGAGTCTGTCAGCCTTCGTGTCAAAAGCGAACCTGAGTTTGACGCAAAGCTGATCGGTGAGGCAATCGGGCATCCTGCATACATGCGTTGACCTTTTACCCAAATGTTGTTATAATGGTTACATCAACTGACGACAGGACCAAACAAATGGCTAAAGCACCCCAAGTTTTTGTTCGCGGTATCTTCTACGATCGCATGGGTGAAGAGACACTGAAGTTCAAAGTTGACGTTGACTTGATCGAAAAGGCCCTCAGCCTCAAGAAGAACGACGAGATCGACGCCTTCCTCGACGAGATCGATATCGGTCAAACGTATGATCTGATCGCAAGTATTGTCGGCAACAAAGACATCGCCAAGCAGTGGAAAAAGGATCACTCCTTCGGTGTTGCACTCGAAGAGTTTGTGTTCGGTGTCGGCGATACCAAAGAAAAGGCAACGATGCGGTGGTCTGAAGTGATGGACGACAACGGTGGTAATGATGGGTGGGGTTAATAGAACCAAGGAGATCACATGAAAGTGGTAGCAAAGTTCGACGACCTGGAAGAGTGGAGAGAGTTCTGCAAGGAATATGACCTCGTGGTAGAGTATCTAGGCGACGATGGATACGTTTGCTACAACCAAGCCAGTTGCGCGCTTAACCCTTCTGGTTGGTTTGACATGGATGTACTGTCTGGTGAAGTGGACTTCGACAGCCGAATGAAGTAAGATGTACTGACTATCCACGGTGAGACCACACCGTGATGAAGACCAGGGGTGATAGTCTGGTTGGATGAATGTGAGGGTGACCCTTTTGGCGGAGCAAGGTCCTAACCGACTGGGGCTCCGGAGGTAATCACATGTAGCAATGGTAGCGCCGAGATTGTAAAGGACACGGACATCGGTATCCTAGACGTTGTGATGAGGCATGTTTGTCATAAACGCTACGTCCCTTATGCCCGACATGATACACTTCGGTGTAGGGACCGACTACAGGTAAAGGTGGAGCGTCTCGTGGACGACACTTATTAGACAACAGAACACGCCCGGACCACGAACCGGGCACTTCCCGTTGACCTTTTGACCCTATCCTGCTATAATGTTCTTCATCAACTGGAGAAACAAATGGCGACTGAATACACCTACGACGAAGACAGCTTCAGCGACCTCCACAAGGACGCGTATGGCTTCCGCCCAAGCCAGGCCAACTATGAAGCCTGGGCGGTCGCGGACGACGATGGTAAGCAAGCCATGTGGGACTCGTTGCTGGTGGTGCTCGAGCGGACCATCGCCGAGGAAGAAGCGCACGAGCAGCGTTGTATTGAGGCGTTCGAGCTCCAGGTAACGAGAACTATGGAAGCTGGTGCTGAGTCCCGGGAGCAAGCTATCCGCTGGCTGATGGACGCCTCGGAGTGGGGTGGCGACCGGGACTACTTCTGCTACCTCCACGGTCTCCCTTACAACTACTTCAACGAGAATAACTGACATGAGCCTAACTATCCCTGGTGATATCAACAACCTAAAGGCCCTTGGGCGGGATTTGGTCCTGGCTTTGCCTGGGGCGACCCTCGAGGAGCTCGATGCTGGGTGGAAGTGTTACGGCCTGGCTTACCTCGGGTGTGAGTATAAGTCACCCTCTGATGAAGTCCAAGCAGTCGCCCTGACAAAGATGTTGTCAAGGATGGTTGGTGAACGTATGATGGAACTTGAACTGAAGGAGCTGCACGATGAACACTGAAAGAACGTTGGCACGAACAGTCATTGAAGGCGATCAGATCGTCGATGATGATGGTATGATACGGACTGTGGAGCAGAACACCGACACGGAGTCTGGGTGCTGCATGCTCTTCAAAGACGGTCTCATCAAGTTCTATGACTTGTACGACGACGTTAAACTGGTTGTTGGTAAATGGTGGAGGTTCTGGTAATGTATTACGAAGAGAAGATCATCCGTGGTGTCCTCCACTTCAGAACCAATCCAAACGATCTCTGGGAAGAGGTGTCCTCTGAACGGCTGACGGAGATGTTGGTCGAGGCCCGGAAGGAGCGTATGGCGCTCCAAGAGAAGGCAGATACTCTGTCAGATGCCATCTCCAACTTCGGACGCGGCTGATGTTTACTAGTAACTTTGTTTTGGAAAAAGTGCAATGAGTGGATACCTGGGTAACCCCGACGCGGAGAGCGAGCACGCTCTGGTCCTGGCAGAGAATGGGATCATGGCCGCCCAGGCGATGCTACAAGGGCGGGTGCTGACCCACTGCAACGAGTGTGGGGATCCCATCCCGGAGGCTCGCAGGCAGTACGCCCTCAAGGCCAACATGAAGTGTGAGTATTGTGTTACATGCCAAGCCGGCCACGACAAGGCTCCACGCGTCAAGATGCTGGACCGCATACTATGAGGAAGTGGAAGCCCAATGCCAAGCAGAAGCTCCTGATCAAGCAGGCTCAAGAAGCCGGCAAGAGGAAGAAGTGTGTGGCGTGTGGAGGAAGCGGCCGCTACGATGTAGCCGGTAGCCCCAAGTGTGGAGCTTGCAAAGGGACTGGGTTCACTCAGCCAAGCAACGACAAATACTCTGAGTAACTTTATAGTATACCTCTTTTTTACCCTATTATCAACAGGGCAACCTACAGGCCTTCACTCCGTATCACCACCGATTGACTCAGGGTACACGTCGCCGCCGGCCAACACAACGCTAGCGTGCTCCTCGCCACAGAACGGACAGACGAACGTCACGATGTCCTCGCCTTGCATCCCTTCGGAGATGTCAAGGAACTCGACCTTCGAGGTGCTGACGCGTTCATGGTTGCACGAGCAGATGACTTGCATAATTGTCTCCTCCAATTGATTTAACCAGTATAACCCTAACTCATCATTTGGTCAACCGTTGACTTTCACCCTGAACTGTGTACAATATTCTTTATGAACCCTACACCTGAAGTTGATCTGACAGAACTTGAGACGATCGTGGATGAGATGTATAACCTCCTCCCACAGCCTCGTCCTTCTTGGATGTCCTCGAAAGAAGACTACATGAACTGGCTGAAGCAGACGGTTCTACCCGACGCGGGATTGTTGCCCAAACAGTAGGTTTCCCATATAATACATCCATTCATCCTGAAAGGAACAATTGTGGAAGCTGCATACGACATTGGGATCACGATGCTGGGACTGTCGTTGGTCCTGTTCGTCTACACCCTTCCTGCCTTCGTAGCATACATGAGGCACCATAAACACTTCGGCCGTATCCTGGCTACGAACGTCTTCACGGGCTTCCTGGTCCTACCGTGGTTCGCTACCCTCGCCTGGGCGGCCCTTACGTCTCCGAAGGAGCAACAATGACACAACGCCGCCGCGGGTTGACCTTCGTTGAAGGGGTATTTGGAGCTGTCCTGCTGTGGGGTTCCATCGTCCTCATCATCGGCGTGGGCTGGGCTATCAACATTGTGGAGCTGTCCAAGATGTCCTTCGACCCGCTGACGGGTCTGGCCGTCCTCCGAGTGATTGGGGTCTTCATTCCACCTCTGGGAGCTGTCCTGGGGTACTTCGTATGACCCAGACTATCCGGCACATCTTCCGGTTCCTCAACCTCTTCATCATCGTAGGGGCGTTCACCCTCATCGACGAGACCCGGCTGACCCAGGTTGTGATGGGGTTGGGCTTCCTCTTCCTGGCCGGGATCGAAGGTGGGCTTTTCCTCTGGGACGCTGGCTCCCAAGTCCGTCGCGGCAACCTTCAACACTGGCTCACCCATGGGTTGGACCGTGGTACAGGTCGACACAGTGAGTCCGGCCTCGGGTCCGCCTTCATCCAAATGGTCTGGACTACGTTGGGACTCGCTCTCATCATGTAGGGGCGGCGGCCTCTCCTGTTGCCGTTTGGTCATTTTAGGGTACAATACTCTATATTAACTAAGGAGATGAGCATGGACTTCGAAGCGGCGGACAATTATGTACACAGCGTTGAGAGTCAGTGGCACTATCCCATCATGCGCAAGCATGGATATGTTGCTGATACGAAAGAGGCGCCTGGCTTCGTCCGTACCTACAAATACACCAACCCATCAACTGGTCACTCGATGAGTGTTACGACGGGAGCACGTTCCGATCATTGGACAGACGCCGCCAACAGAGCAAGTGGATACTGGAGCAGTCTTGACGAACATTTGGCATCATTGACCTCTTGACCAAATGACCTTTTTCCCCTATAATGTCTACATCAACTGACGAAAGGGAAATACAAATGCGCAAATACATCTCCGTTCAAACCACCACGACCGAAGAAGGTGGCCTCAATATCAACGTCAACGTCCTCGATGATCCCATCGAACTGATGTTCGTGTCGTGTGGTGGTTACATCGAAACGAGTGACCTCGATGACCTGTATACGCCTGCATCGTTGATGGTGCAGAAGTTGACGGGTGAGTACGACGAGCCTGACGAAGAGTTGGTCGAGAATCTCGCTGAAGCGTTCCGCACTATCCTCACTCCGAAACCTCGTCCGACCGTTTCGATCAACGGTGAACACTTCGCCTAAGTTGACCACTTGACATGATGGGGGATTTCCCCTATCATGGCTACATCAACTGGAGACACACAATGACCTACCGCGACCTCTTAGTGCACCAGACTTCATACAGCCTGTACCACACCCTTGCCAACTTCGTCCGAGCCGATGGCGAGCTTGAAGGGGCGGACCTCCAACTGTTCGAAGCGGCCGGCGAGTCCCACATCGACGACGAGAGCTACAAGGAAGCCCTGGTTGACCTGGTCGAGCGCCTCCACGATGAGGACCTGCTGTGAGGCCTTACGGACATAGCCGCCGCGACAAGCTCGAGTGCAAGTACGGGTGTTGCACTGGCAAGTCAGGTAAGCACCGGGGCTGCCGGTTCATCGCCTAAACATGCTGCGAGCTATTTTTGACTTCCTTACCGTTCGCGCACTTGTTATCTTGTGGAGCGGTGCGCTCTGGTATGTGGTGGGAGCCTTCGTTCTTGGTGTAGTTGTTGGCTGGGCAGGCTGCCAGTTGACCACTTGACATCATAGGGGATTTCCCCTATGATGACTACATCAACTGGAGACACACATGAACGAATCGCAACAACTAATCCACGACTACGCTTCGTACGTCAACGCAGGTGATGCCTTGAATGACACCACCTTCTATCCAAGAGACGACTCAATCGTAATCATCCAGGAGTTGGATGACGAGGATGAACCTGACAAGTACATCATCACGCGCAAAGATGTGACTGTGGCCGAATGGAACCAAATGCTTGATGTGATAGAGCAAGTAGGCGGTCAAGTTGACAGGACACTGTAAGGAGACACACATGACCTACCACGATGAACTGAACCTGAAGACGTCCCAAGAACTGTACAGCACCGTGGTGAGGTACAAGTGGGAGGGTGGGGAGCTGACTGAAGGTGAGGAGGAGCTCCTCGAGGTGGTGGGGGCGACCCAGTCCCGTGACCAGAGCTACAAAGGAGCCCTCGTCAAGTTGGTCGAGCGCCTCCACAACGATGACTTACTGTAAAGGACTCACATGAACGCAACCCTGAACCACGATATGATCACCCGCCTTATTAGCGTCGCACAACAGGAATGTTTCTACGACGATGAGGACGACGATGTTGTAGTAGATGACTATGCCGGCGGCAATGTGGACGACGCCTTTGCGACCGGGGAACGAGCCGGCGAGACCATGATGGCCCGGAGCATCCTCGAGGACCTCGGTATCGACTGGTCAGCCAACGCATGAAGTACCTTCACATCCTCCAATACCACGGTCAACCCGGCGAGACGGTCCCTACCCCCCACAACGATGTGGAGGTGGCATACCGAATGCACGAGGGGATTGTGAACGGCAAATACTACTTCGACTCGGTCCTAGCGACTCTGTATGAGAAGACGGTGATGGGCCGGACGCTGCTCCTTCGGCAACCCGGGTCTGGGGACATTGTCTTGGAAGCCGTCCTGTCCAACAACCCCGTGTGGGACTCTGGACCAAGGACCTATGTGCCACAAGGGTTCATCACCTGGGAAGTCCGCCGCGCGGCAGATGTTGACTCCTATGTAGATTAGGGTACAATGTCTACATCAACTGGAGACACACATGCGCTACTACATCAATCAACTCCTCGTCAACATCGCAGTGTGGGCATTGAACCACACACAGTTCAAGTGCAACACCAACCGCAACATGCTCAGGGTGGTGCGCAATGAGGCGGACTGTCTGAAAGGTTGTATCTAACATTATTCCCTGTGTTTACTAGTAGTTTTGTTTTTGTTTCTCTCTGAATAGTTGATGTTGACTCCTATGTAGATTAGGGTACAATGTCTACATCAACTGAGGAGGCAACTATGAAGGTATTGTTCCAGCACATCAGCAGGTATCAGGACAGTGTCCCCAACAGCAAGGTCCTGGAGGTGGAAGGGGACTCCCTCACTAAGGCCAATGTGCAAAAGATGATGGAGGACTACTTTGATGATGACACAGACTTCACATCAGGGGACATCTCCAAGAGCAAGAAGTGCTGGTGCATCTGGGGTGAGGAAGAGGACACCATCATCACTGTGCTGGACTAACATCAATAGTGTAGTATCCAAATAAAAGAGGAGGACAACCTTGTGATTGTCCTCCTCTTTTCACATCCTGTGCCGAGGCCGAAGCCGCAGCACCGTCGAGCAGTTCGGCTGCGCACTCCACAACTCTGTGAAAGTGGGGAGGGTGTAGGCAACAGTCATACACACCTTTCCCAACTAATAGGGTCTATTATACGTGAATCAATTTTCAGTTCAACAGAGCACATTTTGTACAACATTTTTGTAAAAAGTTCAACAGAGCAACTTTAATTAAATTATTTTTGTTGTTTGAATTTTGTATATTGTTTTTATAAAAAAGTAAACAGGGCAATTTAATATATTTTAATAATAAATGTGTGGTGGGTATTGTGTGGGGTGGTGGGGTGTGATAGTATATGGTTTTAGTGAGTGATGAGGGGAATGAATATGAGGAAGGTATGGAGTAATGAAGGTGAATTGGTTGTGGTGTTGAAAGATGTTGATGAGGGGTTGAATAATGATGAGTTTTATGAATTGATGAATAGTTATGGGTTAAGTGATGTGATGAAAGATATTATAGGTGATATGGTAAGTGAAGGGGATTTTGTTGGGGATGATGAAGATATAGAGGGGATTGAAATTGTTGAAATGAGTATGTATGAATATATGAAGGGGTTGAAGAATTTTTGTAGAATGTGTATGAGGGGTGAATAAGGGTATTGTGTTGGGTGGGTAGGTGTGATAGTATATGGTTTTAGTGAGAGGGGAATGAAGATGAATAAGATTATTAATTTTTGTGTTGATGAAGATAAAATTGTGAGTGTTGAAGTGATTGAAGATGTGAATGAATGGAGGTGGTTGGGTTTTATGATGATGGGTGGGATGGAAGTGTTGTATGATGTGGGTGTGGATAAGATGGTAAGTGTGTTTGAGGGAATGGTGGAAGATGAAGATGATGAGGTGGGGGAAGAATGTAGGGAGAAGTGGAAAGAGTTTATGAAGTTGGTAGAGATGGAAGGTGATGATAAGATGGTGTTGTGGGGTAGTTGGAGTGTGGAATATGATTGGAATATTGGTGTAATGGTGTGTGATATGTAGGGTGGGGGTATTGTGTTATGTAGTAGGGTGTGATAGTATATGGTTTTTAGTGAGAGGGGAAAGAGAAATGATTAAAGTTAAAGGGATTAGTTTGGTTGTTGAGGGTAGGTTTGGGATAGGTAGTGTGTTTGAAAGGGAGGTAGATGAGAAGTTGTTGAGGGGTGGGGAGGGGTTAGATGATATGATGGAAGAAGAGATTGTTGGTTTGAAAAATGTATTGGATGGGGAGAAGTATTGGTATGTGTGTGGAGATGATGGGTTAGAGATGGTGGTAGGGTTGGAAGAGAATTATAATGTTGAGGAGATGAGGGAAGTGTTTAAGGAAGGGGTGAGGGAGGTGTATGGTAGTGATGAGGTTGTAGAAGAGTTGGGGGAGTTGTTTGATAGAGTTGTTGGTGATGGAAGGGTTGGAGAATTAATTAGGTTGTATTAAATTTATTTATAGAGAAGATTAATTTATTTAATCTTCTTTATTTTTATTTTTAATTTGCACTGTTGACTTTACATTATAGGGCAACTTTTGTCTCACACACGTACGTATATACACACACAATGTCAACAGTCTATTTGTCAGGGGGAAAGTTTTTCTTCCCCATCTGTGTTATACAAATCACGGTTTCGAAAAAATTTTCAAAATTTCAGAAACAGTTTCCCTACGGTCACCTACAATCTCAATACAATCTCCCAACCGTCTCCTCACCCCCAATACATTTTCCTGACTTCTCCTTATATCGTAGAATCCAGAACCCCGTCTTCCAAAAAGTGATTTACGAAAAAAATTTTAGAAAAAAATTCACTGCCCCAAACACGTCCGGATGAACACCATGTATACCTTCTAGGGCATAAATAACCAGACGATAATGAGAGTACAAATTCAATGAAGCTAACTGAAATCATATTGGAAAGCAAGCAGCCGACGTACAAATGGCTTACTACTAGCGAATTGGTACATCTGATGCACACGTATAAATTTGCGATGACAGCAGAAGCAGAAGGGGAAGTTATAGCGATGCTGACGGATGTCCCAGCAAATGCTCCCGAAGAGAAAATACGTGATATAGTAAAACTAATAGTTGAAAACGATGATAATGTTTCGAAGCTGATGTCATGGATGCGTAACCCAAGTTTCCACGATGCTGAAAGTGTTGTGCGCTATACCAAACTGTACTTCATGCACGGCGGCGGTAGCTACTACCTTAAGAATGATAGATATCGGATCCGTCTTTTGACTCTGGTAGAATGGTGCGAGCTCAATATTCAGTATGACATCGAAGAGGAAAACGATTTTGAGGAAAACGACAAATGAAACTAATAGAGCTACTGATAGAAACTGTTGCACCAGCGGATGCAAAATATACAATACGCTACGTAACACGCAAGGAGCTGGACACACTGATATCCAAGTATAAGTTTGTGCCGGCATCCAAATATAATGCGTTTGGGTACAACGACCCAAACGTGAGAAAAATATCAAACAGTGAGTTCATGGCGGCAATGTTGTCTGATATTCCTGCTCGCGTGACAGCAGAACAAATGTTGCCCATCGCCCAGCGGATAAGTACAGATTGGCCTCGAGCTATCGTCGATACGATGGTGTCTTACAAGTTAAGCGACATATATGAGCCGTTTGATAGCAGCAACCCATCCCCCGACGATCCAACCAAGCGCCCAATTCTCGTAACAACGTTTGCTACGTGGGTTAAAGAACTTGAGGAATTTCTCGACGAAAATTCTGAAGATGAACCCGACGATGATTTCGAGGAAGACGACAAGTGAAACTAGCCGAAATTGTACTGCTGGAAGCCGCGTATCAAGAACGTTGGGTAGATGAAGCTGAACTGAAGCAGCTACAGGCTAAGTACTTCTTTACTACAACCATAGATGCAGGTAGAGGCGTTGTGACTATGTTGACGGATATTCCTGCCAAATTATCAGACGCGCAGGCGCGGGCTCTAATCGGACGCGTAACGGGACAAGCTGATGACAGTTGGCTAGACAAAGAACCTGAACCTCCGCGTGGGTATAATTGGGCACTACCAAACGTCATGTATGAGTATCTAACATCTCCTGACGTTCGTACCAGCGATAAGGCCATAGCATACCTTCATCAATATTCTCCTCACGACGAGCGGCACGGTTTTTATCGCATAAAAATAACAACGTTCGCAGGTTGGGTGCAGAACACAAAAGAAGACTGGCAGTCACAAATGGAACCAGATGATTTTACGGACGATGAATAATGAAAATACTTGAAATACTGCAAGAAAACCAGGGACAAATCCAGGAGCGATACGTGACGACCAAGGAGTTGATGGAATTGTTCAAACGATATAAGTTCGTCTCGTACAATTGGTCAGACGAATACTCTCATGAGTGTGAAGTTGCAATGCTGTTTGATGTTCCTCGCGCACTCCCTGGAGCAAAGGCAGAGCAGCTTGCAAAGGCTGTGGCTGGAACAAACACTGTTCTGGCAGGTGAGATCGTTTACCTGTTAAACGAGATACGGAAATGGAGCGACTTTGAGAACTTTGACCCAGGAACGATTCCTGTGAATCTACCTCCTGATCAGCGGGAAAATAACCATCGCATATATGTGATGCCGTTCATGGTGTGGGCAGATAAGTACAGTGCCTTTAGTCGGATGCTGTCTGGTGCCGGAGACGATTTTGAAGATGGAAGCGACCAATAGGTTCATCGTGGCTTATAAATATAGCATCTAACTCACCACTGAAAGATACACATGCGCCTACAAGAATATCTGTCTGACTTCATGGTACTACTAGAGTATGATCAGGCAATTACAGTCCAGAAGTTTGGAGACCAGCTAGTAAAACAAGCCAAGCGAGATCGTAGATTACGCCAAGTACAGGATCCCGTCGCGATATTGGCACAAATTGAGGAAGCTGATCCAACAAAAAACAAACAGTATGTTCTGTGGCTGGTCAGACAATTCCTTAAAGGTGTTCAGGTGGAAGACCTGTTGTCCACGGTCAAACTTAACCTAACACGATATCAAAAGCTAAAGGACCGCAAGAAACTTCCTGCTGAACATAGAGATATTGGTAAACTAGACGTCAATGGACTAAACGACGTAATGGACCAGTACAACGCCAGCTTTATTAACAACCAAGGTCCTATCACCGACAAGGGAAAATACGAAGTTATTCACGATGGTGAGGATACGCTTGTTGTTCGTTTGAAGGATGAGCAGGCAGCTAGGTATTTTGGACAGCGTACCAGTTGGTGCACTCGCGGCGAGGAAGGAATGACAAACTACTACGAAACATACGCCGCCGACGGCGATTTGTTTGTGGTTATCCCCAAACATCCATCATTCCCCGGAGAAAAGTATCAAATTCACCGAGAGTCAAGGCAGTGCAAAGATGTGAAGGACAACTCTTTTAAGTTCCCATCGCTTATACGCAAGTACCCAGAGCTAGCCGAGGCGTTTAAGAAAGTACCCGCTTTTGCGGATCTGCCTTATCTCAACAGCAGCAAGATGGACTTAGAGACACGTCGCCGCGCCGAAGAGGAAAAACGCAAGCAACGCGAAGCTGAAGTAGCTGATCTACTCAAGTCGTTGTGGAACTAATAAATTTCGGTTGAACTCCCAGCACGTTCACGTGTATACTGACCTAATTACATCACTAAAGGTCACCCAATGCCTACTCAACCTACCCTTGCTATCTTTCGTATTCCCAATGACGATGACGGGATTGTACAATTCGCTAAACTGGAACTTGACGATGAAGGACATCCGGAGGATTCTGGTCGCGTCTTCTCCGTAGGGGAAGAAAGCTCATATAATGAGTTAACACATAGTCATATTGTATTGGCGGTAGCAACTGAGGACGGATCACACGACCTGGCTTGGTATCTTATCAACGATGATGATGCGGATGATGGGCTAGCTACTGTCTACACCATAGAAGGACATATTTTGATGTCAATTATTGAAGACCTAGTCGAGAACTATTTGAGTTCTAATGCATCGGCCGTCTTGCACTAGTTGACTATTTCTCTTAAATGGGGTAAAGTTTTTTCATTACATCATCAGGAGCAAACAATGAACTTACCAATTTTCTATGAAGGTTTCTTTCGGACCGAAGAGAAAGAAATGCTGAAGATCTATACGATTCAACACATAACAGATATTAAGAAAGTCAAGGCCAATGAGCTTTGGCTGTATGGTCGCGTAATGATTGAGGAAGGTGGCAATGTTACGGTAGATGTTGAGCGTGCGTACGAAATTTTCTACTCGTGGGATTCGTTTTCCGTCGAGCGTGGCAAGGAAATTGAGAATCTTGTCTATATTGATGACCCCGTTACAGTGAAAACGTGGTTTGGTCTTTCGTCCAAGACATATCATCCTCCTTCTACTCGATACATCATCGATAAGACTGGCAAGGTTGTCCCTTCACGCAAGTACGTCAATGTGCCAGTCGTGATTAGGGCTCACTGATGACATCTTCAATAACGATTGTTGACTACCTGGCGCGGTTTAGTATTAATACTGACCACAGCAATTGTCTTGAGTTCGTTCTTGACGATGTTGGCGATCGAACGGGGACGGATTACTATGATGTATTGGAGAATATGCTCAATGCAGAATTTGAATCGGTTAAGACTGTTCGGATTGAACAGATGCAGGTCTACTACGACGTTTCGGTTTTGATCAGTGCAGCATCGCCAGCAGAACTGGAGTGGGCTTTGGAGAAGTGTGCTGGAGTGGTTAGCCGCTGGATCAATAAGTATCGGATCAATTCAATGAAGCAAAAGGAAGATTAAAAAAGGGCCCACGTGGCCCTTTTTTTAACCTGGTCCTCCTCCGGACATATCCCTATCACTTGCTATGTCCCGTATAACCCTACGAAGTGTCTCATTAATAGCCAACGTTTGGTTGAGCTTATCCTCTAACTCATTACAGTCTACAGCAAGACCAACGATTGTTGGTGCGATTGTCTTGGCAGCTTGACGGTCCGCTTCTGAACGACCGGGAGCGCCTTCGACTGCTCTTGGTATTTGATTGATCATCTGATCACGTTGATATCTTGTAAAATTCATATAATTCTCCCGTACGATATTTATTATCCAACGACATAGGCCATCACAGCAACACACATTTGCTAAATACTGGTTTTCGTGTATGGTGGGCCGGATGATAAAAATTATACTATTGCTGCTGGGACTTTCGTCTATGGCACATGCGGAAGTAACTGCGACGGACGTTATAAGTGCTGCCAATGTTGTGTCTGCGAAGATGAAGGTTCCTATCGTTACTGTTGTGTTACACAATGAGAATAATCCGTTGGGTGCGGCTTGGAGACCACTGACGCAATCGTGTCACATTTACATATCGGGGCCAAACGCAAAAGCACTCGATTTGTTGATCGGTCAGCAGCCAATGATTCCCATGCTAGAAGGATTCATTGCGCATGAAATTGCTCATTGTGTTGAGATGAAGCATGTTTCCAAAACAATGGGTGTAGCAAGCATGGCTCTGTACAACTCTAACCCGGACGTCCGCATCAAAGCAGAAACGATGGCAGACATTGTTGCGATCATGTACTGGAAACAAGAGTACCCTCTTACAGGAAATGATTATGCCGCCACAATGATTGAGTGGAGGAAGGGAGCTCATGGATCTGATCCATTGCACGCTACATATGTTACACTTGAAAAAGCGTTACCTCTTATACAACCACGCGTTGATGTCTTCAAAGCAATGGAAATCCGCGCTTCAATAGAAGATCGTTGACTTTTATTTCCTCTTAGGGTAAATTGTCGTTTCACTTTGTGAGGACGATATGGAAAACTTACTGATTCTTCTTGCCTTTCCGTTGGCTTGGCCGTGGATTGCAAAACGCATTTGGCACAATGACGTAACGTGGCAGGAGATGATCCTCAACATTGTTATCGTTGCTTTGCTTGCGGGTGCTGTCTGGCAACTCGGCAAGAACTATATGACAGCAGATGTTGAAATTTGGAACGGGCAGGTAACGGGAAAAGAACAGGAATACACTTCGTGTGAACACTCCTATTCATGCAACTGTCGCACAGACAGTAAGGGCAACCGCAGTTGTGATACATGCTATGAACATTCGAACGACTGGAACTGGAAAGTAGAAACTACTACTGGTGACTTTAACATTGATCGTATCGATCGCCGTGGTTCAAACGAACCTCCTCGGTGGACTGCGGTTGAAAATGGGCAGCCTGTCGCACGAGCTAAAACCTTCACCAATTACGTAAAGGCAGTCCCTCAGAGCCTCTTTAACACAAACCAACAAGCGTTGAGCAAGTATGGTGCAGAAGTACCAGCATATCCTTCCGGTGTGTATGATTACCACTACATTGACCGGATCGTTGCTGCTGGTGTCAATATTCCTGACGTTGCAGCGTGGAACCACAACTTGGCGATGATGCTGCGTGAACTTGGTCCATCAAAGCAGGTCAATGTCATTGTTGTTGTTACAAAAAATACTGACCCAATGTTTGAGTATGCCCTACAAGGGAAGTGGCTCGGCGCTAAGAAGAATGATGTTGTGGTCATTCTCGGAACGCCAAATTACCCCGAAATTCAATGGGTTAGGATCGTTAGTTGGACAGACAAGCAGTTGTTCAAAGTCCAACTGCGAGATGAACTTCAAGACCTTAAAACTGTTGACCAAAATAAGATTTTGGGTATAATTAACTCCAACATTAAGAAATCGTTTGTTCGTAAACAAATGCGTGATTTCGAATATCTGGACAGTGAGATCCTGCCGCCCGACTGGGTTATTGTTCTTGCTGTTGTGATTGCTGTTCTTGGTAGTATACTGCTGTCTGTGTTCTTCTTGTTTTATGATGTTGATTTGACGAGGCGTCACAACATCGTTTTGCGTAGAGATAGTTATCGTGGTCGTTTTTATCGTTAATAGGAGAAGTAAATGAAAACATTGTTCGCTGTTCTTGGTGTTGTTGGTACGCTGATCGCCGTTGTGATTGGTTCTTATGTTTCGGCGTACAACTACGGTAATACCGCAGAAAATGAAATCAAGGCGATTTGGGAAAACAACCAAAACATTCTTGCTCAGTATTCTCAAAAGGTCCAGGAAGCCGCTCAGGTTCCTGGCATGATGAAGGATGACGTCAAGGAAGTGGTATCTGCTGCTCTGAGTGGACGTTACGGTCCGGATGGTAGCAAGGCTGTGTTCCAGTGGATTCAAGAACAGAACCCTTCTGTTGATCCGCAGCTGTATCGCAAAATCCAGCAAATCATTGAAGCTGGTCGCGATGAGTTCAAAGTGTCTCAAACACGTCTGATTGATGCCAAACGTGCTTACAGCACCAACCTTGGCTACCTGTGGAAGGGTCTGTGGATGCGTATTGCTGGCTATCCGAAGATCAACTTGGATGACTACAAAGCAGTCACCAACGACTACGCAACCAAAGCGTTCGAGACTGGTAAGGAAGATGGACCAATCAAACTGCGATAATATCGACGAGGAATTCATACTACGATATATTCCTTGTGGGTTATACACGTTCGGGTTGTGTTACTACGGACACCACGGTGATCCGTACAAAACTGTTGAAGTCGCTGCTGACAGTATGGTGGATGCACGGGTGCGGGCTTTCCAGGAACTACGGCCAAGCACCATAGAATCCATTTGCTATATTGCCACCCGACGCAATGAAGAATTTTTCATTCAGCAGGATCTGTGGATGAAGGCAAGAGGATACACATGAGCAGCGATAAGCCAACGCTACTACCCTGCCCATTCTGTGGGGCGGGGACAACGGAAGTTCACCCGAACGGTCAGGTGTGGACAGGGATGAAGTACAGTGAGCCAACCAGCGTATCCATTCAGCACTGGTGTACGAAGATCGAAGGCCAGCCGTCCCGGATGATTGAACGGATTGGTCGAGACTTAGAAAGTGCTGTTGCGGCGTGGAACATGAGAGCATCATAAATACGCCAACCAATACAGGAGTACCAAAATGAAACTATCAGATATCAAACCCTTGCGTGAAAACGCAGTTGACTACGTCGTGTTTAAAGTATCATCACCCAACGCTGACCAGGTGTACTATGGATACAGCATGGGCGAAGACGTTAAGAAGGCGTTTATGGTTGGTGCAAAGCGCCAAGACAACCCCGACCGTGGTGACGTTCGAATGATTAATGCTGCGGGTGGCGACGTTGAGAACCTGAACTTTGAATTGGTTGACGTGTTCGCCAATGAGATCGAAGCATTCATGGAGCGTAATGATCTTCGCGCTAAAGACAATCTGTCAATAACTGGTCCCTCGAACTTTCCAGGACAAGTGTACCAGCGTGCATTAAAGGATCACCCCGAACGTGTTGCCCGTTGGAAACTGGATAAGGATCTGAACAACATGACGGCACGTCAAGCAATGAGCAACGGTGCGTTCAACATGGATGCGTTGACCGCCATTACCGCCGCTAACCCAAAACTCAAGCCACAAATCGTTAAAGATTTGGATGGTATGATGTATCCAGACTTCAAAGCGAAATATTTGAAGTAATATCCGCTACACAGCAGTTGACATTATACCCCCTCTGGGGGTATAATTATTTCCACGATAACGTTTTAAAGGAACTACCGTGGCAAAAAATATTCGCGTTGAACTCCCAGGATCTGAGCACCGTGGCATGAATGCTGTTCGAATCAAGCTGGTCAAGAGCGATTTTGACGATGGTGATCGTCTCGCAGATTTAAAGTTTACCAGTGATGGTATGGACATCAAGCTTCGAATGATGGAATCTGACCTGCGGATTCTGGCACACGCTATTCTCGACGACACTAATGCTCGGTTGGACTTCGAATAATGTTTGGATACAAGGTGAAAATTGACCAATACTGTGAACACTCTGAACAATCGGAGGAACAGTATGGGAGATGGGGCGCTCGTTATACAAACACGCTCAATCGAGTCGTCGAAAAGGTAGACGAATATCCGGACATCGCTTCGTCTCTGGATATTCCACCAGGAACTTCTGCGTTGGTTGTATGGGCGGACTGGTCAACAGGTGATTCGTTTGGACAAGCGGGGGGCAAGTATTCTGAGGCATTTGGCATATTTACAGACCTCAAATCTGCCAAAGAGCTGGAAACCGCGATCGCTCAACATACAGATAACCGAACCAACGAGGTTAAAGTAACGACGTCAGATGGACAGGAATTTAAACTTGGGCATATGCCTTGGTTTGGATATTTCGAATCGTTGGATGGCGTCCACATTG
>JADDYB010000040.1_pt1 | contig 35306 bp, 31 predicted proteins | sample 8641941 | NCBI WGS metagenome assembly JADDYB01 (sample SAMN16275377, study PRJNA637457) | freshwater sediment metagenome | isolation source: Lake Kineret sediment | place: Israel: Lake Kineret | collected 2013
AGAGTCAGAAGCACGTTCATGTGACTACAACATCAAGCGATTCAGTTACCTCAGGTACCTGGCCCCCCACCTGTTTGAATCACAGAATCACCTGAATTGATTTTTGTCCCAAAGCCCCTTCGGGAAGCTCTGGGATAAAAACTGCTGTGAGAGATTCTGATCTGAACAGGTCCCTCCTTTCTCTAAATCCATAGTTTAGAGAAACCAGTCCACTCTAGGATAAGTTTATATTCAGTTGAGTAGCACTAATCACTGAAGAATCTCACAGAAACTGAGAATGTGCTAAAAAAGCACAACCCGCTCCCAAGAGAAGAGCACTCAAGAAAGATGGAAAGAACAACCTGGCAAAAAAAGGTGTAACCATGTCTATGCCAAAGTTCATAGCACGAAGATCAGGTGAAGTAGTAGTGTCCCTGTTTCTTGTAGCTACCTTGACCTTCGCTTTATTCAGGCTGATGCCGTCAGATCCTGTTGGGCTGATGGTAAACCCTGGCATGACACCTGAAATGAAACACAGACAAAGAGAGATGTGGGGGCTGGACAAATCAATAGAAGAACAGTACCTTCTCTTCATGAAAAACATGCTCCACGGTAAGTTCGGCACATCCTTCTATTCTGATCAAGATGTTTTCGATATTCTCAAAGAAAGGCTGCCTGCAACAGTTCTGCTTTCTACTACGATGGCTCTCCTGTCTTTCTCTCTGGGAATGCATGCAGGTCGGATCATTTTCTGGAGGAGAGGAGGTAAACTGGAGTACAGCTCCACGTTGTTGGCAATGCTCCTGTATTCAATGCCTATTTTCTGGATCTGTCTTATGATTCTCTGGATCTTTTCATTTGAGCTGGGGTTGTTTCCTTTAGGGGGAATGAAATCTTCACAAATCTGGGATGCAGCTGCTCATTCAAATCTTTTCATCAAAATAGTGGACGTGGGATATCATCTTTTTCTTCCATTGACAGCAGGGACGCTGCTCTCCTCCCCTGGAATTATCCTCTTAATGAGGAACGTTATGGTTGAGACAGTAGGAGAGGATTACATTACCACGGCCAGGGCAAAAGGACTGCCAGAAAAGGTAATACGAGACCACCATGCCTCCCGCAACGTCATGCTGCCTCTGGCTACTGTACTCACGCTCGCTATCGTGAGCTCTTTCAGCGGAAGCATAATCATAGAGACAATCTTTAGCTGGCCGGGAGTAGGTGCTGAATTCGTGTCTGCAGTCGGGAGCTATGATTACCCTGTGGTGCAGGGCGCCTTTGTCTTTATGGGTGCTCTTCTTTTGATTGCAATTTTTCTGGCAGACATTCTGTATGCGTACATAGATCCCAGGATCAAAATAGGGTGATAGAATGAGTATGGTCAGGCCAAAACCCAAGACAAAATGGCAGCAAAGGAAGATGCAGCTAGAAAATACGTTAGTACTCTTTAAAGAGACAAAGTACGGAGTAGTGGGAATTGGAATTATCGTTTTCTTTGTGGGAATGGCGCTCGTCTCTTTCATACCTCCCTCACTCGATGAGATGTACGACCCTATGTATGGGCTGGATTCAGCCGTTGCTGGATTCACGCAGCCGTCTTTGAGGCACCCACTGGGGACAGACTTCATGGGGAGAGATTTATTCAGCCAGTTGCTGGAAGGCAGTAAGTGGGCATTAATCGTTGGAACTGCGGCAGCTGTGTGCACGGTGACGCTGAGTACTGTCGTAGGATTAGTCTCAGGGTATTACGGAGGAGCTGTTGATTCTTTGTTACAGAGAACTGCAGACATCGTCATGTCTTTGCCCGGGATTGCTATCGTCCTGGTAGTGGGCGCTGTCACCAGGGAAATTGGCATCTGGAATATCGTCTTTTTGATCAGCATTCTGGGATGGCCTGGACCTTCCAAGGTCATCAGATCCCAGGTGTTGTCTTTACGGGAACGCTCCTACATTGAGAGTGCCCGCGTCAGTGGGTGCAGCAACTTCAGGATCATATTCAGACACATTGCACCCAATGTGTGGCCCATATCCTTTCTGTACATGGCCTTTGGCGTGAGGCATGCAATCCTTTTTGAGGCATCATTGAGCTTTCTGGGTATGGGAGATGCCAGCATTGTGACCTGGGGTAAGATGTTGTCGTGGTGCTTTTCCACGCGATATACCTTTAGTGCACCCTTCTGGTTAGTACCTCCTGGGCTGTGCATCGCGTTTCTCACGCTGGCCTTCTATCTGATTGGCGTCGGAACAGAGCAGATAATCAATCCACGATTAAGAAAAAGGTGATTATAAGAAGAGATTTTTTCCTCTCTTCCCCCACACCTTCTCACGAGAACAGTCCCACTATACTATCGAGAGTGGGTGTGCACCCGCTTTTCCAGAATACCGGGAAAATATCCACATTCAGTTGACTGTTTCTAATTACCCCGCAGTGAACAGAACCCAGCATCTGTTACGTGAAAAAGAACCCTGCGCATATTCTTCTAACTGGTACATCCTTTTTACATTCCCAGTATGATTGCACACTATTACTTCTCATTTTATCTTTAACGTAAATTTTTCTCTGTTTTTTTCCCTAAAAGTTTAAATAGGAACAGAAAAACGTGTAAAAGTCCCGAAAGGATAGAACAGTTTCAAAACGGAAGGTGATCAACCAGAGACACTCTGCGCAACTCCACACATTGCGTGCATCTTGGCAGTTCAGCCTTTGACCACCATCCTGCATCGAGGAGAATCCAGTCTTGGATGAGGGTGAACCTATGAAAAAATGGTTATCTCTGTCAAAATATGCCGAAATCTACACGTTCCACAATCCGTATGTGCGATTCCTCCTGTACAGTGAGGTTCCCGCGGGATTAGCCACCTACCTCTTCAGTTCCTTCCTTCCCCTGTACATTAAGGAGTTTGAAGCCCGCATGGTCATGGTGAGCATGTTCTTCTCACTCCAGGGCATATTCAGCATGGTTTTTGCAGCTTTGAGCGGGTGGCAGGTTGATAAGTATAACCGCGCGCTCTCGCAGGTTGTATTCACGTTTCTCTTTTCAGCAGGAGTCCTCGTCATCATCTTACAGTATGGGAACCCCTTTCTCGTGGTAGGAGGGCTCCTCATCATCTCTCTGTCTACAAATATCGTACGGACTGCGCGCTACAGCTTGATCATAGATTTTGTCCCCACTGAAAGGAGGAGTTCATTCTTCGGGTTACTCAATGGTGTGGGAAATATCTTCAGCATAACAGGCGGCGTCATTGGGGGGTACCTGCTCCTGAAGGCAGGATTTACCTCTTTATTCGTAATAATCTCCCTCCTCACCCTCACAGCCGCGTTATTACGTATTCCTATAAAAGACCCCCACTACCCCAGAGAACGAGCACATTTTGATTTTTTTACTGAATTCAAAGCAGCTTACCAGGCAATTTTCAGAAACAGGGTGCTCACCCTTCTGATTGCAGGTGATGTCTTCATTGCTTTAGGGTTCTCAACCACTTTCAACTTTTACGGCATTTACTTTAAAGAGATTTTATCCTTTGATTACTCCAAAGTGGGATTACTCATCAGTATCTTCTACGCAGGAATTGCAGTGGCCTCCTTTGCTGGCAGCATTATCTCAGACAGGATTGGTCACGAAAAGGCACTCGCCAGTTCTGTTCTGATCAATGGTGTATTCATCTTTGCCTTTATTCAGACAAAGAGCTTTTCTGGTATCAGTGTGATCTACTTCATCCTTGGGATGACTGGAGGCATATATGCTCCCAATTTTTTTACTATTTTAGGTGATCACAGCCCTGAAGAGCACCGCGGAAAGATTTATTCTATCCAGAGCATCAATGACAGCATTTTTCTCATCGTCGCCCCACCACTTGGTGGGTTTCTGTGGGACATCGTCTATCCTGTCTCTGCGTGGTATGTGGACTTGAGCTGCACAGTGGTAGCTGGATTGATCTTTCTAGGGCTCATTTACGTTAGAGGAGGGAAAAAATGATAGAAGATACAAAAAAGGAGTTTGATGTACTGTATTCTTCATCTACCTGCGTGTGGGGATTACAGGCAGACAGGTACCTCGCCCAGCACCTGGATAAGGTCAAGAGAGGGGTAGCTCTGGACGTGGGGTGCGGTGAGGGGAGGCACTCTTTGTTTCTGGCACAGCAGGGGTTTAAAGTGGATGCAGTGGACATTTCAGAGAAGGCGGTGGAGAAGCTGACGAAATACGCCGAAGAGTATGGGGTGAAAGAGTTCATCACTGGAAAAGTCGGAGACATTCGAAGTATAAAACTTGGTAAAGACTATGATCTTGTCATCCTCTCTTTTGTCTTCCCGTTCTTGAATCGGCGTGACATTTTGACCGTACTGGAGAAGGTGAGCCATTCTCTAAAAAGAGGAGGCTGCATCTACGTCTCAGCATTGACCACAGATGATGTAGAATACAAAATGTACTCCCAGAATCAGACTCCTCTTGAATTGAGAACTTACTACAGCAAAGGGTTGAAGTGCGCCTGCTATTTTTTTGAGGAAGGCGAATTAAAAACATTGTTCTCAGATTTTAACATCATAGACTACACAGAAACAGTGGTCGAACTGCCCCGTGAGCCTTATACTCATGCCATGTGCCTCGTTTTTGCACAGAAGGTGGCACCATGAATCCCCGCATCTACTTTCACGTGAGTTATTCCTTCCACAAGTGGTTCCTTTACCACAGGGGAGATTTTGATCCAGAATGTCTGGATAGTCTTAAGAGAAAAGTCATTGCGTTCGAAGCTCTGTGGACAGCCCATGAGGACGAGATTCTCACCTTAATCCCTCTTTACATGGGAGTTGGATGGCCCTTTACGGAGATCCACGTCTATTGTTTTGAAAATGCAGAATACTATCCTGTACCCTGTATATCTGACCCTGTTTCTATTAACATGACAGGTGAAGACCTGCACCTCTTCCTTTTGTACGTGATTCATGAACTCGTCCACGTGATCATGCAGTTTCATACTACTTTCTCAAGTGCGTCTCTCCGTACCCAGGAAGCTATTGCATATTTTGTGGCGAATGAGGTACTCAGTGATGTAGTCAGTGATGCCTCCTCGGTGATCAAATCGTTTACCATTCCCTGGCCCTGCAATTTCCCTCAAATAGCAGAAGAATTCAAAAAGAAAGTGAACCTGGAGGAGCACACAGCCCTGGAACTCCTTGAGGACAAAATCCTGTAATTCAATCATTCTGGAAATGAACCCTTCCCCATTTTTTCTGAAACCCTGTGTGCTCATAGAATTTGACAGCACTTTCGTTGGCTGGATTCACGAGGAGACCAGCTCGGGTGCACCCTTTCTCCCGGGCTCTGTTCAAGGCGTATTCCATGAGGTGAGAGCCATGCCCTTTTCTCCGCTGCTCAGGTACTATGCCAATCCACAAGTCAAAACACAAATCCTCAAAGTAGGTCACATCTACCCAGAACCCGAGGTCTTTCCCTCCGCTCCTGAGGATGAAAGTAGTCCCCGTCTGGGAGAAGGGGTCACGAACAAACTCTTCCATGGTTTCCTTCCCGTCATCTGCTGAAAAACACTTGTTATACAGAGCAGAAATCTTCGATGGAATCTTTGCTGTGAGAATGGGTACGTATTCAAATCCGTATGAAAGCTTGAAGTCAGGAAGGTGACTGATTTCCATGTACTGGAGGCCCAGCTCTGTGGAGAATCCCAGATTTTCGAACGCTTTACACGCTACGTTGCAGTCATAAGTTATCGCATAGACTTCTTTCTGTGAGCAAAACTCCTTGATAAACTCTTCTGCTTTGGATACAGAGACATTATTGTCGAAAGCGAGGTAGTGGATAATGAGCTGCCTCTGCCGGTCATGGAAAACAATGAATCCTGTGACGGAATCGTCTTTAATATAGGCGAATTGGGCAAATTTGACAACGTATCTGGTGTTTTCTGGATCAGAAATGACGAATGGGAGCTCTAAAAGTCCATATTCATTCAGTTCCGTCTTATCAACAGGTGCGATTTCCATGCGAATTCTTGTCTTTTTAATATATGAAGGTTTTGGTCATGCTGTGGAGGGTCGAGGAATAAGAGCTAGAATGAAACATATTTGGTCTTTGTCATCTGGATGCAGGAGTCTTCGGGTGGACACCCTTATTTATAACACAGCGTTAGTATTGCAGATAATTCAGAATCTGGGAGAAATCTTGAAAAGAGTGAAAGAGAACCCTGTCGAAAAGTTTTTATAAAATGGAGGCTATAGACATTCGTCCTTCACAAAATAAAGGAATTGTGACACAAAAGTACGAGCTTTGCACACAGTGATTGTGAGAGAGAAAGATGGAGAGAACCCTCAAACCCTCACACGAAACGTAGCGTGCAGGGCGAACCCTGTGGTGGAGAATAAGATGTGGCAGTACACCTCCTATACTATCCCCTTCATTGGGGCATCCCTCATTTCGGCTGTGCTGGGATTCATCATATGGCGGCGCAACCCTAACCCTGAGGCTAAAATAGGGGCGCTGCTCATGGTAGTAGGCACTCTCTGGATAATGGGATACGCATTCGAGCTCGTGAGTGCTGATCTACCTGCCAAGATGGTCTGGTTCAGGATAAGGAATGTAGGTACTGCCATCATTCCGGTCGGGTGGTTCGTTTTTGCGCTCCAGTACACTGGCCGTGAAAAATGGGTGACGCGCTCACACCTCATTCTCCTGAGTATCATGCCCGCTGTCACCATATTTCTGATCCTCACCAACGACATCCACCACTTATTCTGGACCTCTTTCACCCTGACTCCAGGAGATTCCTATTTAATACTGCATCAAACCTACGGTGTGTGGTCGTGGGTTTATGCAGTATATTCTTACATCCTGGCACTTCTTGGAGTCTTCTACCTCACCCAGATATTCATCCGTACACATCACATCTACCGCCTGCAAACTGGTGCAGTGCTTCTTGTTGCATCTGTTCTCTTGGTGGGAAATACACTCGATGTTGCAGGGTGGAATCTCCTAGAAACTCTGGGATTTGCCCCTCTCGCCTTTGTAGTGATCGATCTGGCACTGATAGCTGCCCTCTTTTTTCTGGGACTGAGAAGTGTTGTGCCAATTACACGCAGTGTTGTGGTGGAGGGCATGGCTGACATCGTCATCGTCTTAGATACAAAAAACCTCATCATGGATGCAAACCCCACAGCTGCACATCTCATCGGGAGCCCTGTTTCAGCTCTCTTGGGAAAATCCATAGAAGAGGTACTACCAGGATGGTCTGAACACCTCGATAGTGCCATTACTGCTGGCGCAGGCGGCGAAGTTCAACTCGGTGTCGGTGAGAAGCGCACCTATGATGTGAAAGTCTCTCATTTGCGAGACTGGCGCGACCGCATCATAAGCCGGGCAATTGTCCTTCGTGACATCACTGAACGAAAGAGAACAGAAGAGCAGGTAAAAACATCATTGAGAGAAAAAGAGGTACTACTGCGGGAAATCCACCACAGGGTCAAGAATAATCTACAGATCATATCCAGCCTCCTCAGTTTGCAGTCTTCACGCATCAAAGATGAAAAATACGTGGAAATGTTCAAAGAAAGTCAGAACAGAATCAAAACCATGGCACTGATCCACGAGAAACTGTACCAGTCAGAAGATATTGCAGACATCGATTTTGAGAAATACGTGAGAAGCCTTCTACACGGGTTAGTATACTCTTACGGAGTGGATACAGAAGACATCACCGTGGAGATGGAGGTCGAAGACATTCCACTAGGGGTTGATGCTGCCATACCGTGTGGGTTGATCATCAACGAACTGGTGTCAAACGCTTTAAAATACGCCTTTCCCCCTGGCAGAAAGGGTACTGTCAAAATAGTGCTCCACTCTCTTGGTGACAATATCCAGTTACTCGTCAGTGATGATGGTGTCGGGATACCGGAGGAGGTGGATTTTAGAACCACAGAATCACTGGGGCTGCGACTCGTCACTATTCTGGCAGAAGATCAACTCGGCGGTAAAATCAACCTGGATAGATCCAATGGAACAGCCTTTTCCATCATTTTTGAGAGTAAAATAGCAGGTGAATAGGTAACAGCCACAGAAAGTACCTTCTCAGCCACAAGGATTCCCACTCACATTTTCTTGAAATGGTGTGCCACGAAATGTCTAGGGGAGTACGTCTATGTACTCCTTGTCAGCTTTCGATGCCCCGTCAATGAGATCGGCAACACTGTGGTAGCCAACAGCAAAGCGGCCTGCACGAGGGTTAAATAGTTTGTACTGCCTTAGTGCTGCCCGCTTGGCAGCTTTCCAATCAGGTTTGAGGGTGAGCTGGTAGCTGGACGTTCTCTCTTTTTCTGGCTTCCAGTACGCGTAGACGCGGTAGAACCTGAAATCAGTAATCTGGTCACGCAGCCGCATCGCAGCATCCCAGCACGCTTGGTGCGTCGGGTTCTTAGTACCATCGGGGAAAAGATCTAACTTTCCGCTGACGAGTTTGTGGGAAGCACCAGGGAATTTCGTTTCAAATTGGTTGATGATGTCTGTGACAGAATCGACAAATCTATCATAGTGCTCGTACGCCTCGCAGTCATCCAGTCCTTGCCCATCTTCTACTATGAACACCTTGTCTACACCGAGGCACCTTGCACTTGCCGCAAATTCCATTTTTCTCGCCCACATCATCTGCTCCATGGTGAGACCACAATGATGATAGGTCTTGTGCCATTCACAGAATGTCTCACCATTCAAGATATTGAGCATCCCGCTGTTGATACCATTCGTCAGCAAGACCAGATGAACGGGACGGCCCGCCTCTTTGTGCTCCTGAATTGCCCCCGCCATGCCGAGTGCTTCATCATCTTGGTGGGGGGAATAAAAAATTGCTGGACTATTCATAGGACATTAACCTCCTTTTATGGATTCTAAAGTCAAAAAGACTTTTCTACATATAAAACTTCCGGTGATAACCAGTACTCCCGCAAGTAAAAAATATTTGCATAATTCTTGTGAGAATCGCAATTCCTAGTCTTAACGTTTTGCTAATTTAATAGATACAATCCATGGGGTTGTCAAATTATGTGGTGGTAGAAGTCGTGTGACCTCCTAGATTGTCAGTTTTTTCTATTAATCGAATCATTTATAGTATTAGCTTACTATATTCCTCGATGCGAAGTGAGGAACACCATAAGACTTGACAACCCCTATCCACATAACCTATATATGTTAGAAGCAAAGGAGAAGAGAGGTGTTAAGATGAGTATGAAAGGATGGCCCTTTGAACCCATCTCTCCTTTAGGTGGTGGAGATGGAGATGGAGGGTTTCCAGGTTAGAATTGCGGTCGATAATAGTATTGGTCTATCGAGTTGGTATATTTTAATACCAACTTCTTTTTTTTGAGTTCATTCATGATCGCATACGGGACTGACCTGTAGGGCATTTCGCCCTCCAGTGTAAACGGTAAGTATACTTTCAAAAGTAAATATTTATCAATTCTATAGAAAACAGTAGACACCGGTAAACATGAGAATATATCTATCAAAACAGAGTCATATTCTGTCTCAATAAGATAGGTAGTAGGTTGGTACGCACCCAACCCATCTGGGAAATACATTACAATAACTTGACCAAATTGGTCGACATTACGTAAGAAATGTAAGACTTTATTGGAATATGTTTCTATGTCCTTCTTAATTGTTCTGTACGATTTTCGGAAATCATTACATAAATGCTTATAGATTTTTTCATCACCCTCATCCCATTTTTGAAATACCTCATTATGATAGATGAGAGGAGTGGGGGACATGTCAAAATTCCCGTTTTTGACTTTTTTAAGCATTATCTGAACTGCATCATCAAAGGTACAACGACGTGGAGTGGTAACGTAATAATCTGACCTATCTCCAGAGATAACAACATCAGGTAAGTTAAGCTTTTTATTTGAAACAACTTGAAAATTTGAGAATCCTGTTTGCACAGAAAAGAACATTAAATCGGAGTGACCTTTTAAATTCAAATAGAGTTCATGAGGATCTTCTAAGTTCAAAAAATAGAAATATTCTCTGAAATTATAATATGATCTTCTTCTTAATATTGGCATTCTTAAAATTCCCCTCCTTGTTATTTCGGTCCACCACTTTAGAGTCGTTTTCTCGTTTACTTTGTATATTCTCGAAATCTCCCTTTTCCCAATTCTGGGAGTCTCATGAACGATCTGAAAAAGATCGTACGTATCTACCTTATACGGCCACGGAGTACGATACACCACCGATCACCGTGTCACCATTTATTATACCCTTTTTAAATCTTGTGATAGAGAGAGAAGTGACTTCCTTGGAGTGCTCATCTTGACATCTCACCGACGGATGAACTCTTATAGGCGATTACTTCTTTTTCCATATAAACACGAACACAAGCAGTGATGAAACACGTAACATGAGAAAAATAGAAAAGGAGGTCGTCCGATGGGAGAAGACATCGTCATTGGTACTGTAGAGAAGGAATCAAAGAAAAAAAAGAAGCGAAAAGAGGAAGAAAAGGGTTCCAAACCAGATGGCATACCCGGTTGATTCTCGTGATTACAGAGAACCTTTCGACTTTACAGCTTTCACCTCCCGTAATAGAGGAGTTAAATCGTGACTGATCTCCTCAGCAGAGGGTCTAAAAAAAGTGAGTGTGTCCATTTGTCATATAGACCCTCTGCACCTACGGAGGGATACTATGAACATTGAAGAACTTCGTACCTTGTTCAAACTCTTGAGTCTTACGGGAACTTTGGATATACTCTTTGATTTATATGAACGTGGGAAAGCCCGTTATACAGAGTTTGGTGTGAAAGTTAATACATACAGTAAGACTACACGATTGCATGAGCTTTGTGTGGCTAAATTAATAGAACACCATCTGGAAAAGGATAAAAAAAGAAAAGAATGGTATGAATTAACGGAAAAGGGTAGAAGACTTGTGGAACAAATAAGGAAAATGGAGATTGAATGAGAATAGACTCAGAGAAATCAGAGAATTTTATATGATGTAGCCTCGTCACATAAGAATTCATTTTCGAAGCTTTGTTCTAAGATATTGTAGTTTTTTCGTTAAATGCTCATAATATTTCACTAAACGGTCTCTGATTTCGCACGATTTCCCTGATTCGCCCAAGAGCAACATAAGTGCTGCTGAAATGCCCGGATCTCTTTTCGCATCTAACCCAAAATGAAAAAGTCTTGATTTCAGTTCGATCTTAATTTATCCACCGAGTCCCGAAAATGCACTCTGATTATTGGTGGATAATTAAAAACCCACAGCTCTATAGAACCTTTCAGAAATCATGGATACGGGTTTTCTGGCGGTTCAATGATCATTATGGGGGTACTACAAGGTACGACAAGCTTGAGTTTCATGACTCACACCTCCTTTCAGTATGATGTTTTTTGTATTATGTTTTTCCATAGCTTCTTACCTTATAAAGGTAACTAAACTGTAACAATCGCAAAAATCATGAATTGCAGGGGCGTTACTCCTAACCCAAAATTAGAAAAATCATGAATTAAAGTTACATCGTGATTTATCCACCGAGTTTCGAAAATATCATTCAATAAACGGTGGATAATTCAAAATCCAGTCATAGAGGACTTTCAGAAGTTATGGGTTCAGTTAAGGGCTAGACTGGAAAAGGGAAAAGACTGTTTCACAATCTACTGACAGACAAGAATAAAAAAACATGGGTTACATCAAGCCATTATTCACCCTGTTTGTAGTACGAATCAGAACCCGGTCTCAAGGTAACACCGAAAACGTTATAAGCAATCGTGAGTAAAGGGTCGAATATGGAAGAAAAAATGATAGGGGATGAATCAGGATGAGGAATATGAATATCGACAAAAGAATGTTTCTATTCTGGGGTATTGGACTTGCGATGTGTCATCCGCTTGAGTTCATTTTCAATACATACCGCTTTATGCATTTTTACCTTGTTGGGTTGGCTATTTATTTGTTTGCTTTTACAGTAATATGGTTGATCATTTCTAAGAGGAGATATACATTTTTACAAAATTGGATAATCGGCTTTACAGTAGGTTTTATCGTTGAGATCATTATCGTAAGAGAGATTGGTGAGGTTATTCCCCTGCTCATTGTGTCGTTTCTATTTTGGGGTTTGCTCTATACTGCTATTAACTACACCTTGGTAAAATACTTATTGAAAAGGTTTGGCCAGGAATCATGAATGGAAGAAAAGACCATTTTTTGTGTTTTGTCACAGTATTTAAACACTTGCAAACTATACATCTTTTGAAGTCAAAAGCCAGTTCTGAAAAGGTAAGCAAGATGGCTGTGCTCGAACTCTTTACCATCAAGGAAGATTTTCCTTTCCATGTTTCCATCTTTGATGATTTTCAGAAAGAAGATTCAACAATTCTGAGAGGGAATTCTGCAGAATCTACAAAAAATGTGCAGAAATTATTTACTTGCGGAAGAACTGTTCAAGGGCTGAAAGGTTTATAAGGTTACATTCTCATCACTACTAACCCATGAAAAAGAGGACGTACTCCGCATCTCCTGATGAACACCTGGCTGAAACCTGTATTTTCGACATAAAACGGTATGCAATCCACGATGGACCAGGTATCAGGACGACTGTTTTTTTTAAAGGATGCCCCCTCCGCTGCTGGTGGTGCCACAATCCTGAGAGCCAGTCGTCCGAAAGAGAAATTCTCCTAACCCCCAGAAGATGTATTGAAGAGTGCACACGATGTATCAGTGTGTGTCCCAATCGTGCACTCTCAAAACCTCCTTTAACTCTAGAGAGGGAGAAGTGCACACTCTGTGGAGAATGTGAGAAAGTGTGCACCTCAGACGCTCTGAGAATTGTTGGGAGAAAAATGAGTATTCCAGAACTGATCACAGAGATTGAGAAGGATTCTCTCTTTTATGACGAATCTGGAGGAGGGGTCACCTTTTCAGGAGGAGAACCATTGATGCAGACTGATTTTCTTAAAAAGATTCTTGAAGAGTGCAAGGCCAAAAAAATCCACACAATCGTTGACACGTCAGGATACACTGATTTCGAGAAGGTGGAAGAAATTGCGCATTTCGTGGATACGTTCCTGTATGATCTGAAATTGATGGACAATGAGGAGCATAAAAGATACACAGGCGTATCAAATGTGACTATTTTAGAAAATCTCGAAAGATTATCAAAAATCCACAGCAGCATAGAGGTCCGCATCCCCATCGTCCCAAAAGTTACAGGGACGGAGGAGAATGTAAAGAAAATTGCAGAATTCCTTCTTTCTTTAAAGGTACGACGTATAAGTCTTCTGCCGTACCATAAGGCGGGAAGCGAAAAGTATAAAACATTGGATAAGGAAAGTAGAATGGGAGAAATCAATCCACCGTCGCAGGAAGAAATGGAGAAGATCAAGAAAACACTGGAAGAATATGGATTTACAGTAAAAATAGGTGGTTAGATGAACGAGAGAATAAAAAAATTGAGAGAACAGAGTTTGAACGCACACCCTGCTGTAAATGATGAGAGAGCCATTTTGATAACAGATTTTTATAAGAGTGATACAGCCTTCCGTGTATCTTCGCCCGTGAGGAGGGCACTGGCCTTCAAATACGTGCTCGAAAATAAAGAAATCTGCATTAACGAGGGGGAACTCATCGTGGGAGAGAGGGGGCCTGCACCGAAGGCGACCCCCACGTATCCTGAGATCATTGTCCACAGCCTCGAAGACCTTGATGTCTTGAATTCGAGGAAAAAGATTCCGTATGCCGTTGATGAGGAGACAAAATGTATTTACAAAGAGGAGATCATTCCCTTCTGGAGAGGACGTTCCATAAGGGACAAGATTTTTGAAGAAGTTGACAGTGAGTGGAAGAATGCGTATGAAGCTGGTATTTTCACGGAGTTCATGGAGCAAAGAGCGCCGGGTCATACTGTTTTGGACGATAAGATCTACAGAAAGGGATTTTTGGACTTTAAAAAAGAGATTGAAGAACGTATGGGTAACCTTGACTTTTACCGTGATGGTGAGGCCTGGAAGAAGAGAGAAGAATTGAAGGCCATGTCAATTGCAGCAGATGCTTTGATTCATTTTGCTCAAAGATACGCAGAAAAGGCTTCACAACTTGCAGAGAAGGAAAAAGACCCTGTACGGAAAAAGGAATTGCAAAAAATTGCTGAAATCTGTAATTATGTCCCTGCCCATGCTCCCCGAACTTTCTGGGAAGCTCTGCAGTACTACTGGTTTGTCCATTTGGGTGTTGTGATCGAGTTGAATCCCTGGGACGCTTTCAATCCGGGGAGGTTAGACCAGCACTTGTATCCCTTTTACAGGAGAGAACGGGAAGAAGGCACCCTCACTGACGAGAGGGCAAAAGAATTACTGGAAGCTTTCTGGATAAAATTCAACAATCAGCCTGCTCCTCCCAAAGTAGGCGTGACGGCAGAAGAGAGCTCCACCTACACGGATTTTGCTTTAATAAACGTAGGCGGCGTCACACCAGAGGGTGAAGATGCGGTCAATGAACTGTCATACGTGATCTTGGACGTTGTAGAAGAAATGAGGTTACTGCAACCCAGTTCTATGGTTCAGATCAGTAAGAAAACACCAGACCCTTTTTTGAAAAGGGCTCTACGAATTATAAAAACGGGGTTCGGGCAGCCTTCTGTCTTTAACACGGACGCTATCGTGGCAGAGCTGGTGAGGCAGGGAAAGAGATTGGAAGATGCGCGAGAGGGGGGTGCCAGTGGGTGTGTGGAGTCGGGTGCTTTTGGGAAAGAGAGTTACATACTCACGGGGTACTTTAATTTGCCAAAAGTGCTGGAAATCACGTTGAACAACGGGGTTGACCCTGTGACGGGGAAAAAGATAGGGATAGAGACAGGAGACCCTCACAAATTTGGAACCTTTGATGAACTTTTGAATGCTTTTGTGAATCAGTTGAACTACTTTATTGACATCAAGATCAAGGGGAATAACATCATTGAGAGGCTGTATGCAGAGTATTTGCCCGCCCCCTTCCTCTCACTGCTGATAAGTGATTGCATCGAGCGGGGTAAGGACTATCATGATGGGGGAGCACGGTACAACACGTCATACATTCAGGGTGTAGGGTTAGGAACTGTTACTGATGCGCTCACTGCCTTAAAATACAATGTTTTTGAGGGAAATCTTTTGATGAACAAATTATTAGATGCTTTAGAAAAGAATTTTGAAGGATGTGAAATACTGCGGCAGAGATTGGTCAACAAGACTCCCAAGTATGGGAATGATGATGACTACGCAGATGACATCATGAAAGAGGTTTTTGATGCCTACTTTGAGGCTGTAGATGGGAGGCCCAACACGAAGGGGGGACACCACAGGATAAACTTGTTACCGACGACCGTCCACATCTATTTCGGGAGAGTGACAGGGGCTACCCCTGATGGGAGGAAAGCCAAAGAACCTTTATCTGAAGGGATTTCCCCTGTGCAGGGTGCAGACAGGAAGGGGCCAACAGCTGTCATAAAATCGGTGGGAAAAATGGACCATACGAAGACGGGCGGGACTCTTTTAAACCAGAAGTTCACTCCCCAGTTATTACAGGACGAGACAGGGATTGAGAAATTGGCTTCTTTGATTCGAACCCATTTCAGGTTCAACAGCCACCACATCCAGTTTAACGTGGTGACTGCAGAGACATTGAGGGATGCCCAGAATCATCCAGAGAAGTACAGGGGGTTAATTGTGAGAGTGGCTGGGTACAGTGATTATTTTGTTGATATTGGTGAAGAGCTTCAGAATGAAATCATTAAAAGGACAGAACATGAAAGTCTTTAAAAAAATCGATTATTTCTTACACGTTCTGAATATATTTTTTCTCAGAAAAGGGGTCCTAGGAGTAACATATTCAGTCCTGGAGGTAATCAATCAATGTTGGTGACTTGATCTCTATCACAAGATCTCTAATACGTCTTTGTGCTAATCTTACGTACTCTCCATCGATATCATAACCCACATAGTGTCGATTTGCCCTTACTGTTGCCAGTGCAGTCTGCCCGCTCCCGATAAACGGGTCCAAGACAACATCACCCTCAAAGGTATAGAGCTGAATACACCGGTAAGGTAATTCTATGGGAAAGGGAGCCGGATGACCTACCTGTCTTGCTGAGACTGCAGAAAATGTCCACATGCTCTTGGTGAACTCCAAAAATTCCTCTCGCGATATAGTACTCTTTCCCACAGATTTTCGTCTGAAAGTGTCTTTGGAGAAAATTAGTATGTACTCATGAACATCTCGTAATGTGGGGTTAGCTGCAGAAAGCCAGCTCCCCCAGGCAGTAGAAGGACTCGCACTAGAACCTTTGTCCCAGATGACTTCTCCTCTCATCAAGAACCCCAAATCAACCATATCTCTAACGATGAAGGTATGCAGAGGAATATAGGGCTTTCTCCCTAGGTTTGCTATGTTAATGCATGCCCTCCCTCCCGGAACCAGCACTCTATATACGTCTTTCCAAACTCTCTTCAAGAATTCTAGATACTCTTCAAGAGTGAAATCTGCATCGTATTCTTTCCCCACGTTGTAGGGAGGTGAGGTTACCATGAGATGAACGCTCTTATCAGGAAGTTCTTCCATATTTTCAGATGATCTACAGATGATTTTGTCTAGTATGTGTGAAGGAACAACATTTTCTTCGTAAATAACTTCTTTTTCCTGAGATATTCCCTTGTAGAGGTTACTACTGTAGAAAGGTGTAGAATCATGATTTATTCTGCCAGTTACACCAAAGGAACTTGTCTGAGTTCCTTTCTTTTTTCTATTATTCATTTAATCTTCCCTCCAGTAGTCTATCCATCTTTTATAAGGATTATATTCTATCTGGGGCCTTTGCCAGTATATTTCAAGAAATCTAGACGTTTCTTCTTCAACCAACATTGACAGTGCTTCTTTTGTTATCTCAGCACCTCGTGGATTTGTTCCAGGTTTAGGCAGCTTAATATACTTATCTTTGCCAATTGTGTCAAAAACTCTTTTCTGTGCTTCTATCGGTAGATAATAGAAACCTCCAGTACCTCCCCAGTTGATTCTTACAAGCAGAATGTCAAAGTGTGGATAATAGGTTTCACGGAATTCTCTTGCTTTTGCAGCATCAACTGTCCAAGAGATCTTGACTCCGCCAAACCCTTTACTACTAATTGTTTTGATGGATACAAATTGGCTAAACAGCTTCACATCTACTTCTGGTTCGGTAATGGGGATGTTTGTTTCTACATTTTCTTCTCCGAATTTATATATGAGCAAAGCAATAATTATTTTTTCGCGGAGAGATCCAACTTCCATCCCCTGTATTCCAGCTCTTGAGCTTTCCAGTTCAGCTAGATAGAACAAGTAGGGCAGCCTCTTCTTGATTTTTGCGGCTAAGTATTCGTCTTCAAATATCTTCATGAGTTCACTTGGCATGCTCGTACCTCTTATTAAGGATGTTCTAGGATTTCAGGCATATAATTTTTAGGTAGAGGTCGCTTTACCTCATTCTTGCTCATATTCGAGCATAATACCTAAAAGACATTTCTTTTAGGATTGATGTACGTTACTATGAAGTCAGACTTTTAAGTGTTTGCCTCTGCTTTTCGAATGTACTATTCAAAAGAATCGAGAGTGAAGAACGCATCTTTGATTCTCCCGTATACTCATAGTACTTTATGTATTTGCACACATTTTAACACCTATTTACATGGCAGCGACATTTACATCTCTGAATCGCATACACGGCAACATTGCAGCTTCGATGACTTCTAAATCACGTCCAAGAGCATCAATTTTGTGGAGGAGCGCAAAGATATTATCAGACATCATCATGCCTGTACAGCCACCCGATATCTCCCCCCTCCTAATTCTGTACGCTGGATTACACAACACGGAGAAGTCGCCTGATTCAGGGTTAGACCCGTGGGCACCCTGTACACCCAAAACGTAGTATCCCTCTTTGATGTCAAAGAGTTCTGCCATGGTGTAACCTCCGGGCGGGACTACCATGGTGGTCGGTTGGATCAGCATCTCATTCATCCGGTCATCATAGTGTGCATTTCCCGTGCTGGTTAACCCTGCACGTTTTGCCCAGTAGTCATTCCAGATGAATCCTTGTAAAATGCCATGCGCAATTAAGGGAGTATCTTGGCACGGGACGCCTTCATCATCCATCTCACTCGAATTAGCCCCCTCTCTAATAATCCCATTATCATGCAGCGTAAAGAGAGAACTCGCTATCTTCTCTCCCTTTTTTCCAGCCAGTAAAGACCTTCCCCGAAGTACATTCTCCCCTGACACTGCCTTGAACAAGGTGTAATAGAGGAGCTCCTGCAAAGCTTGTGGAGAAAGAAGTATGAAAGACGTACCAGGGGAGGCTGTGTCTGCATTTTTAAAAAGGTTAATTTTTGTCACAATTGATTCAGCTGCTTTTTGTGGATCAGGGTTATACGTCCTCAGATGCTGTACTTCCTGAAATCCTGGAGTTACTCCCTCTTCCAGTTTTCCAACAGCCATCACACCGTATCTTTCCATTGTTCCCCTCTCTTCATGTTGTATACCATTACTGTTAACACAGGCTCTCTCTTTGAGAGTAATCTCGTTACCTACAAGATGCACGATAACATCTTCAGGCACCACTTGAAGCATCTCAGTCACAGGATCCATTAACGTGTCTGAGCTCACATACTCCATCGATGGATCCCATACCTCTAACCGAGTGTACTTTTTTGGAGAGGGGAGCGAATCCCAGAACTTATCTCTTCGGGATACCTTGGCTGCATTCAGTGCATTCATAACTGTTTTCTCGATAGAAGGCTTATCCATTCTGAAGGTAAAGGCTGAACTCAGTGCCTCGTCCTTAATTACCCGTATTCGCAATCCCTCGTACCGGATCTTTGATGCTGTGCTTATTTGGCCCAATTCAGCTTCAACAGTCATGGTTACATTCTTCACCCAGAGGGCCTCTATCTCATCTGCACCACGTTCCTCACCTACTTTCACCGCATACTCACCTACATCCATATTACTCCCTCCCTCCAAAGAGAATGGCACCTTTTTTGAGTCGAAGATGCGGTCCGCCTGCAGATGCTGCAGCTTCCTGACCTTTTCCACAGTACCCTCCAAAAAACTCCGATTCTCTGCCAATTCCTTCAATCAAAAATAATGCTTCTACAGCTCTTCCACTGATAGAGAGATCCTTGATAGGTTCTGCTATTTCACCATTTTTAATTTCAAAGGCTTCCTGTATACCTATCTGGAAACTCGAACTTGTATCAGCTTCTCCTCCGCGAAAGTCTTTACAGTAGTACCCAAAATCAATGCCTTCAAATAACTCTTCAACTTCGTAATCTCCTTTTTCAAAAAACGTGTTTCTCATGCGGATTACTGGTGGAAAAAAGAAGTTTTCTGCCCTGGCAGATCCACTGAGAGGCATCTGTGTCTTGTAAGCGTACTCCCTATTAGTGAGGAGCCCAGTGAATGTACCCTCTTTTATGATATCGACCCGCTGCATCAAAACACCCTCATCGTCGTACTTTGATGCACCAAAGGTCCCCTTAATGGGCGCATCCACCATAGTAACAAAATCAGAAGCCACTTTTTTCCCCAATTTACCGTTAAAGCTTGAACTTGCGGTTAAATCTGCCTCTGCTAAGTGACCCAGCGCCTCATGTGCCAAGATCCCTACCACTCGAGGACCCAAAACACAGGGAAAGCTTCCCTTTTTGGGAGTTTTCCCTTCCAATTGCAAAAGTACCCTTTTTCCAATTCTTTCAGCTATTTTTTGTTCTGTCTCGTTCTCAAAGTATTCAAACCCCTCTTCAGTGGATCCAGCCAGGTCTCTGGCTGCTGTTAATACTCCCTTCTCTTTTCCCGTTACCCAACAAAAGTTGTAGACGTGGCCTGTTTCCTGGGTAATGCGTGTGCCTTCATTGGTGACCACCTCCTTGAACCCGTGTGAATCTGTATAACTGATAGAGACTGCTTTAATCCTTCTGTCATACCCCCGTATCAAAGTATAAAGCGTATCCAGTCTGGAGATTTTCTCCTCGAGAGAAACTTCGTGAGGAGGCATTTTGTACTTTCGCATCCATTTATCCTCGCATGGGTTAATTTCCTCCAATTTTATCTTCTCTTTTCTGCGAAAAGAAGCTGCCTTCGCCAGAGCGCATGCCTCTTTTACCAGGGTTCCTGCCTCTTCCAGTACTCCACACGTGAACCCCCAGGCGCCCTCATACAAGACCCTGCAGGCCACACCAGACTGTGCTTTTGAATTGAGGTTATCCACCTGGTCATCTGAGTACCTGATAAAAGTCAGCACACTGTCTTCAGCTCTCAATTCCACATACTCAGCACCATACTGCTCACCTGCTTCTATGCCTTTCTCCAATGCATCGAGCATGCTGATACTCTCAACCAAGCCTATAAAAACCTATGGAAGCAATTTACCTACACACGAATATGCAACTAGCTGAAAAATCATAAAAGAGGGGAATTTTGTGAAAGACTTGGCTATTTTACATAAATGGATTCTGTAAAAAAACAACAACAATTGCAAAAAAATTATATTATAACTCATTAAAATCATCTTTTCTGAAAAAAAAGAGAAAAAAAATATGATTGCCTAATAGAACTTAAACTTAAACTTAAACTTAAACTTGAACTTGAATTTTGAAGTTGTTTCTTCTACTTCTTCGGCGGTAAATACCATTTTTGTCACCTCTTCCTTTACTCAAGAATAACCTTTATAAATTTTTCGGTCGCTTTTCGCTATTCTATCTAACAACCAAAAGTATTTAAACACTTAAAAAGGGCTATTTTTGGAAAAAACGAGCTGAGATATACCAGAAAGAACCTGGAAGCGACATATAAACTTATACATAGATTCTTTATTGTCTGTTATTCTCTCTAGCATCTCCAGTTTAACCATTGATAGATTTCCGCTCTAAAGTCAAGAAGTCTTTTCAAATACAGAATTGAGAACTAAACAAGACTGATCGATAGAAACCTTATGCTCTTTAACTACAAGAAGGGTTCTAAGGTAACCTTTCATACGCACCACTATCATCCAATTCGTGACAACCAGACATAAGGTATATATATCTGTGTGAAAAACCTATCCCATGGTCACGAAACTGCATCTCCATGCCAATTTCCCCTATCTTGTAGAAATCCCAAATGCTGCATTCGGTTATCTAAAATCTGCCCTATCTGAAGAAAAGGTGGACACTACAAACGTTTATTGGTATCTCCCACCAAAAGAAATTTTAGAGTCCATATTCTCACTCTTTACAAGATTCCAAGACAGATACATTGATATATTCGAACCATACACCGTGTTCACCGTCTATTTATCTCGATTTTTTTACACTGCCGAAAAGAGCGACACAGGTGCACCCACCACAGTTGAGTCCTTCATTGGATCGTATACAACTCAGCAAAAAGTGAAAAAAATTGCTCAGAATTTTAAAGATTTCATAGACTACTCTCTTGTGAATGGGGAAATGGCAGATGCAGACATGGCAGGATTTACTGTCAACTTTTACCAGTGGATTTTAAACAAGTATGTGTGGTTCAGGTTAAAAGCATTAAACCCGAACATAAAAGTAGTGGTGGGGGGTCTTGCGACGAGAGCTGATGCAGAAGCGTTCATGAATACATTTAAGGATGTGGATTACTGTATATGGGGTGAAGGTGAAATCCCTCTGAAAGAACTGGTGAAGCGCATTGATGATAGACAATCCTTATCAGAAGTGCCCCGGTTATGTTACAGAGACGAAAACAGCCTCACCTTTACGGCCGTACCTGGTGAGTGCAGGCTGGACCCCCTTCCTTTTGCAGATCACACAGAATATTTTGAAAAAATTAAAGAGTTTGATTTAGATATTTCTCCAATGATCCCACTTGTAGGTGTTCGATCCTGTCGATGGAATAAATGTAAATTCTGTGGTGTGAATAAAGGAGCTACCTATTATGAAAGACCGGTGAAGGAGATAATTGAGGAAATAGAGTACCAATCAAAGAAATACACTGTCAACAAATTTGCGTTTCTGGATACAGATTTTGGAAGAAAACGTGATCAAGATTTTCAACTATTACTGAGTGAACTTCTGAAGAGTGTGGATCGAAGAAAAAAACCGTATCATGTGTGGGCCACTGTATCTCCTATCATGTTCAATAGAAAATATGCTCAGATGATGAGTAAAATAAAGATGCATATTCAAATAGGATTTGAAGCTTTAACTGATCCTCTTTTAAAAACCATGGATAAAATGCATGGATTTGCAGAGAATATTCAAGTTTTGAAATTTGGAAAAGATTATGAATTGGATATTTCAGGGAACAATATCATCCGTAACCTCCCTGAAGAGAGCGAAGATGATGTCATAGAGAGCATGGAAAACCTGAAATATTTGCGATTTGTGTTACCATGTTATCATTTGATCCCTTCTGAATTGTCCCTCTACAAAGACAGCACATACTACGAGGAGACGCCTGTACAAGAACGAGAAAAAAAGTGGGTGGTAAACATTTTATATGATGAAATTGAACGGCTAAACCTCATTGAGAAAGATTGCAGGTGGGATTTCTTTGGATTCAGGGCCAAAAAATTGGATCACCATTTATTGTGGGATCAATGTATCCATGTACTGGAGGAATATCAGAAAGCTGAAATCTCGTATTCGTGGTTAGAATTTGGTGATGGGAGTTCTTTTGTTGAAGAGTGCAACAACTTCAGTGGAAATAAAACATATCTCCTCAATGAGGTAGAAACAGCTGTCATGAAATTCTGTGATAGTATCACGTCTGTGAACCAGCTGAAACAGAAACTGAAGGTACCCGAAGATGGTTTGGAAGATGCTCTATCCCAACTGGAAGAAGTAAACCTCCTGTATGTTGATAAAGGAAGGGCACGCTTGATTTCTGTTCTTTCTGTGAAAGATATAAAGAAAATTGAGGAATAGATTAATTGGGATTTTAATGAGACTGAAACAATTTGTCTTTCTCAGTATGACAAATCCACGAAATGCTGTACCTATAAAGAGGATGAAATGTCAGCATGGGGTCAGCGTGCTCTCATTTCTGGGGTAGCGACCTTCAGCCCTGAAAGCATCTACGTCTGCATCTATAATAATCTCCCCGGTCAACTTATTTAACACAACACTCAAAGAGTAAAATTTATATAGTAATTGCAGTATGTATCAGATATCTGCTGTAAATCGAAAACAGAAGGAGAGTGATTTACATGTCAAAAAAAGCTTTAGAGAAAGAATTTCCGGCAGTATTTCCCGGAAAGGTGAAAAAAGGATGGGAAAATACAGCAAAAGGATTGTATACCACGAATGCTATTCCTGGTTTGTACATGCTGGACATTGAGCATATCAGAGAAGATATTGTACTGAAGCATAATGACCCCAATGAACCAGAGTGTGTAGCCACTCAGTACAGAAAAGAGATCTGCGTCCACAATTGCCCCTTTTGCTTCAATGAAGAGAACATAGTCTACACCCAGCACAGAAGAGGACTCGACGGGAAGTTGATGACAGATAAAACAGGGACCCCACTGATTAACAGAATCATGACACTGGAAGAAACACTCGGGATAGTTGATCAAGCTATCGATATAGCGCACTCAGAAGGACATGATTTTGAATATGTAAAGTTTCTGGGACCTGGTGAGTTGTTGATGAACCCCCAGTTATTTGAAATCATCTCATTGTATGCAAAGAGACGGGTTCACTTCTGCATTTTTACGAAAGGAGCTCTATTGGGCAGTGATGAACTGGCGCAGAAATATCAGGGAATGGATGCTCGGGAGCTGGTGGATGCCCTTGCTGAGTGTGAGGGGATTTCTCTGTTGTTTTCGTTCCAGTCGTTTGTTTTTGAAGTGCAGGATAGTCTGGTAACCTACATAGACGAAAGAGGGGACATTAGAGGACTGCAGGGTTATACTGCGTTGAGAAATAAAGCGCTGGAGTACCTGTTCGCATCTGCTTTTTATCAAGAGGACACAACAGACAGATTGTGTATGATAAATGCTCCCATTGTGCCTGAAAACCTTGATGAGTCATTCGACATCTACACCTTCTTTGTGGAAAGAGGAACTCCTATATTCATGACTCCCTCTATGGTGAGTGGGAAAGGTTGTGGGCAGCTCGAAAGACAGAAGAAGACAATGAGTGAAGAAGAGTGGCAGGAAAAACTTGTAGAGCTGTATGCGAAAATATATGCGTTTAACGTGAGGAAAGGTGTCCAGACTGATGAACAGATAAGAAGAGAAGGTATTGCAGCATACGCAGGTTGCAGCCCGTGCAATCAGGCAGCAGTTGGCCTCTATGTAAGAGCGAATGGTACAGTCCAGATATGTCCCGGGAGGTTTGACAGGGAAACTATCTGGGGTAATGTGTTTATGACGCCTCTACGTACTGTGTGGGAACACTCACCAAACAGGGCACGAGGAATCAAAAATCCTCACAACCTCATAAACAACAGGTGCCCTGCAAAAGATGGGATAGCATTTCCGCCAGGCTTCTACGAGAAGGTCATGCAGCGATATGAGCAGCTGGTTTCCGAAGAAGTGGCAGTTGCGCCTCTCTGAAGTTTTGAGGTGAGGCAGTGAAGGTAATTTCTTCTTCAATAGTGAAGAACCCATCTTTGATTCCTTAATGTACCTCCTGAACAAATCGAAAACGTTATAACCATTAACCACCACAGATATCTGGTGATAGAGTGAATCCTCGACACGGAAGCAGAAAAAGAAAAAAAACCAATTGTAGAGCTTCTAGATTTAACCTTCCTTTGGTTTCACCTCATGAAGCACAGTCATATTCTTTCTTTCTAAAGAGGGAAATGGAGGGGAATTAATGAGGCATAACTGCACTCCATTGTTGACAGTGCTTCTGATCCTGTCCTTTTATGTGACTGAAGATCTGAACGCTACTCCATTCATTCTCCATGTGAAGATTTCTGGAGAAAAAAGTGATACTGTAGTTTTTTATGGGGAAAAAATTTTTGAGAATGAATCTACGTTTATAATGAACATTACTGACGAGGACATGGCACTATTCCAGCGTTATTTTGCCATTGCAGAAGTTGTAGAGTACACAAATCTCATCCTTGTAGGAAGAGGACCTGGCTACTACTCCCTCTCTTTGGGGAAGCAGCATCTCACCCAGACACTGAATGAATACTTCCTGGAACTGTCTCCCTCCACCTTGAAGAGGACAGACACCTCCCCCTTCACCCAGTATGAGGGAGCCACCCAGTTACTGGTGACCGTTAAAGCTGACAGAAACCTGAGAACCTTTGCTGCTAACATGGACACAGATATTCTCAGTGTCAACGTACCTGAAGGGTTCATGACCGTTCTCGTCTCCTCTGCGACGCTTCAGGAATTGTACGTCGCAGGGTTTCACGTTAACGTCATCGCCAACCTCGGGGTTCAACCCCTCATCATACCCTCTGAGTACCACACCTACCCTGAAGTCGTGACTGAACTCTCCCAGACCCAGCAGAATCACCCCACTCTGGCTCGCACCTTTCCCCTCGGCTTATCTTACGAAGAGAGAAATATCCCTGCCATCAAAATCTCAGACAACGTCGGAACAGACGAACCTGAACCAGAAGTCTTCATCTGTGCCTTGCACCATGCTCGTGAATGCGCTACCGTGGAAGTATGTATGTACATCATCAACTATCTCACAGATCACTACGGAGAGGCAGGATACGAAAATGTGACCTACCTCGTGGATAACAGGGAAATCTACATCGTTCCTATGGTGAATCCAGATGGTAAAGTGTATGATGACTCTGGTGGAGGCCCTGGGTCTGGAAGAATGTGGCGAAAGAACAGACAGCCGTGTTCGGGAGGGATTGGAACTGATTTGAACAGGAATTACTTCTACCAGTGGGGGGGAAGTGGATCATCAGGAACGTGCACTTCAGAGATATTCAGGGGCTATCAACCCTTCGATGCTCCTGAGACTGCAGCTGTACAAAACTTCATCATGACACACCCCGATATTACTGTCGTCCTGAGCTACCATTCCTACGGCAGTCTGGTGTTGTACCCCTGGGGGTATACGTACGATCTGATTGCAGACGCAGAAGACAGACATGCCCACGAAATCATTGCTCAAAAATACGCCAGCTACACCGGGTATTTGGCCTCGCAGGCTTCAGGGTTGTATCTCACGTCGGGGGATACGGGAGACTGGGCCTACGGAGTGACGAAAGATGATTCTATGCCTGTGTTCACGTGGACCGTGGAGCTTGCAGGAAACACGTTCTACCCACCCCCCTCAGCACTGCCCAGCATGTGTGAGACAAACTGCCAGGCTTCACTCTACCTTTTGTGGTGTGCAGATAACCCTTACAAGATACTGCAGTCAGACACATTTTCTGGAATCCCAGTATTTTTTGATACCAATTCGCTCTTTGTGGTAGGAAATGGAGCGTACTGCACAGATGTTTTAGGAACAGGAAAGATAGCCTACGGGTTAGCGGCAGGTGGTGTGACAGAGAATCCTGAAGGAAGAACGCACACCATTCTCACGAGTGAAGAGCACAACACGGGAAACCTCTTGGTCGTGGGAGGCCCTGCTGTAAATTTTGTAGCAAGAGAATTTGATGGCGTATTCGGTATTTCATACGTGTATAATGAAGGAGTGAGCTTTCAAATTTCCTGTGAAGGAGAATCCATCCATTTGGATATCCCGCAGTACCCCCACGAGGACATCTGTATCGTGTACGTGGGAGAGGATAATTCGAGGAATGTCATGCTGGTGTGGGGATATGGATGGCAGGGCACGTACGCAGGGTCTGTGTTCATTGGTGATCCCGTGAACTGGCAGGCGTACGCCACTGCGCATGTACTCATGCTGCGGTGGGTAGATGCCAATGCAGATGGGTTAGTCCAGATGTGGGAGGTAACCGTGGAGTCGTCCGTGTGACCCTCCTTTTCTCAGTCAATCACAGCAGAGTACCTGTTTCAAGAAGAGGTTCAGGAGTCCCATGGACAAAATCACGAAACCTTTATCTTCTGTCCAATCCTGTGAGCACTATGGACATAGAGATGGACAAGAAGGAACTGATGTTCATGAATAGCCCAATCAGGCAGGTTTTCCAGAAATACTATGAATTCAAAATCTTTAAGACCTACCTCGAAAAGAACAGTATTGATCTGACCAATACCGTGATCGTAGATGCTGGTTGCGGCTCTGGTTACAGCTCCAAGCTCATCGTAGAGGAGTTCCACCCTCGTGAACTTCATGCCTTCGACATTGCGCATGATATGATTGAGAAAGCGCGAAAAAGAGGATTACCAGCCACGTTCTTTGTTGGAGATGTTACGAATATTGACGTACCTTCTGAGACCTGTGATGCTGTCTTTGTGTTTGCCTTTCTCCATCACGTCCCTGGGTGGAAAAAAGCTCTCGAAGAATTGAATAGAATCTTGAGACCTGGTGGAGTTCTCCTAATCGAAGAATTGGATAAAAAAACAGCAGATGATGCAGAGCGCTTTCTCAAAATACATCATTCAAAAGAATCGAGATTTGAGTGGCCAGAATTTATCACTGGTTTGGAAGAGGCAGGATTCTCTGTAGTTGAAGAGAAAAAGATATATGCAGCCCATTTCAGAAGTTTCATGTGCGTAAAAAAATAAAAAAACAAATTCAGGAAATCGTTTTCTTTTCTTTTTTCTATCCTGCATGAAATCTATTTCATCTAGAAGGATTATAGATTCTAGATTCTAATACAGCAATGAGCTTTACAAATCTCACTTCTCTCTTCTTTGTGAGAGCACGAGAAAAATATTCGGAGCCCCACCTGTATCTGAAGGTTACACAAAGGTTTTTATTAGAATCTTCTAATTCTTTCCATGATTGAGGTCGAGCTCAGTGTCTACATCAAAGGGAGTTACGGCTGCGAACTCACCAAAATGCATGAAGACCTCACTTTGGAGATTATTTCAGGATATACCGAAGGGGGTACTGTCCAGGGGTTGATCAAGAGCAATTATCCATCAAATGAATTAAAAAAGCTTGAGGACAACTTTAAAGCCTATAAATACATCAAGAATTTTGAAGTCCTCGAATCAGGTTATGCCCGAATTGTGGCTGACTCCTCTGATTTTCCCTTAGCCCAATCAGTCCATGAAGTGGGTGCTTTCTATATATATCCCATCCGATTCTCAAAAGGGAGAGAAATCTGTACCTTAGTCTTTGAAAACAAAGAAGACCTGCGAAAGATGTTAAAGAGTCTGGAAGTTGACTGGAAGATTGTACGGATTGAGAATGTCAATTTACAATTTGATTTGAAGGATTTGACCCCGCAGCAATTGAAGGCAGTGAACCTGGCCATTGAAAAAGGTTATTTTGAGATTCCCAAAAAAGTGAACCTAGAAGAGCTTTCAGAACAGATGAAACTGTCTAGAACAACCTTTTTGGAACATCTAAGGAAAGCAGAGAAAAAAATTTTGTCCAAATACTTTGATTCAAATCAGCAAGTTAAATAGAGCTGCATTTTCCCATCTCACTTCAGTGAAGCCTGTGAAGCAATTGGAAAAAGTACACAGCGAATCTTCCTGCGCCCTCATCATGATTAACTATATAAATGCTCTCACCTCATGGGGTTGTCAAATTATGTGGTGTTAGAAATGGTGCGACCTCTTAAATTGTCAGTTTTTCTCTTAATTGAATCATTCATAGCAGTAACATCCTCTATTCTGCGCTGCAATGTGAGGAGCACCATAAGACTTGACAACCCCCACCTCATAAAAGGTGTTCCCTTCTTCACGTACAGAAAGAGAGGTGGTATACAATGGAAGCAATCCTGAGTTTCTATAGAGTGTCACCAGCTGCAGCCTATTTGCTCATACCCTACATTGCATGGGTGAGTGTTGCTGTTGCACTCAATTACTATGTGTGGGTGTTAAACTGACCTACCAACTACCGTCCCAGTAACGTTATACAAAGATCAACCCAGTGCGGCGTTCTCTGTGCCTAGAGTGGAGTGACACAGGGTGGAAGTTCCGCGATGCTCTATGCATTAGCACGTTAAGTGGAGGACAGCAGCTTTCTTTCCCTGTAAATTGTTGAAGATTTCTACAGCTTTTCTCGTTTTCTCAACTATGAGGGTAATATTGTGATCCTCTATGAATTTCACCGTTTTTTCAGGCACCCTCATGACACCATTTGCCCCCGTCCCCACCACCAGCGTCTCCGGCTTTTCTGCAATGACAAGAGATAAGTCTTCAGGGTTCAGCACATGTCCCTGTTTTCTCCACCAGCTGCAAACTGTATCACCTGCTAAAAGGACATCTGACGTGTATTTCTCCCCGTCAATGACAATTTCTCCAAAAGAGTAGTGCTCGATCATGAAGGAAGTTTCTCTTCAAACTATTTAAGTGTGTCGTCTAATCAGCAATAAGTAAAAATAAAAAGAGGAAATTTACTTTTTCCATCTTTTTTCAATATCTGCCTTTTTCATCCCGAATCGTTTCTCCAGGAAGGCGTACGTCTGCTCCAGGTTCTTTTCCATGTCTTTGACGTACTCTGGATTGTTCAGGCACGAGTCTTCAGGGATCTTCTGTCCCTTCACAGGTATGGCGTACATGTCCATTAACTCGCCCATCCGCTTGTCCCTGAATCTAATCTCCACCTTTTGACCAATAAACACATCTGTAGGTGCTGTCTCGATCTGCATAGGAATGGCAGTATCACTTCCCTCGATCTGTATGTACCCTAGTACAAAAGGCAGCATCTCCAGGAAAGCATCAGCACTGAACAGCATCACTGAGAATGTGTGAACAGTTCCCTTCAACGGGAGCTCCACCCAGTTCGTGTCAGCCACCTTACACGCCGGGTTCCAGCAGTGGGCCCTCGGAGGGCAGTAGGTCGTCCCGCACTTAGGGCAGGTGGTGCCGTACAACTTCTTCTCGATTAACCCCTTGAAGAACTTGGAGACCAACCCATAGGAGTGCTGGAATAACGCTCCGTGAGGTCTGTCCACCAGCATGAACTCTCCCCTTTTGGCTTCGTCAATCGTACCAGGACCACACGGTGCCTCTATGAACTTGTACCCTCTTACTCTGAAGTTCCCTGTCCTCGCCCACTCTTCCCATTTCTTTCGTATAGGGGTAGACTCGTCTTTAACCACTTTGACATCTTTTTCTCCCATAGTATCACCTCTCGTACACGATAACGCCGCCCTGGCACCCTGTACCACCGTGACCTGTGGTCAGTGCTTTCTCTGCGCCCGATATCTGGAGTGTCTTATCCCCGAACTTCTCAGGAATCTTCCCTGCTAATTCCCAGTACAAGAACAAACTCTGCATTAGCGAGGTAGCACCCACGGGGTGGGCAAAGGCTGTCAATGCACCGCTGACCTGGCAGGGCAACTCCCCAGAACGTTCCGTAATCCCCTCTCTCACTAAGGTCTTACCTTCTCCTCGTTTGCAGAACATCAAATCCTCGTATAATGTTAGTTCAACTCCATCATAGGGTGCAAAAATCTCTGCTACATCGATCTGCTTCATTGGGTTGGTGATTCCGGCCTCCTTGTAGGCCGTGGTGGCACCCTGCCGCAGTGCACCAAAGTTTGCCATGTCCGGATATGGGGTGATGGGTTTCTTCACGTTGGCGGGAAATCGGTTCTCATCCTCCTTGAACACGCCGTGGTAAGCCCAGTCCACCAGCCTGTCACCGGGTCTCATGGAGTCTGTTCCCGCCCCCACGCCTGCAAACCACATGGGAGTGTCTGTGTATTTCTTGGCAACTTTTTCAGATGCCATCAATAGACAGCAGGCACCTTCACTGATGAGGGCACAGTTCATCCTCCGGTAAGGCCAGGCAACGATGCGGTCTTTGTAGTAATCGTCTAAGGTGATGTAACTGGTACCGTGCTCACTCCTCCATTGGGAGTAGGGATTGTGGGTAGCATTGTTGTGGTTCTTTACTGCAATCTTCCCCAAGTCTTCTATCGTCTCACCGTACAACTGCATGTGCCTCGTCTCCAAACAGGCGTAGTAGCCGTTGTAGTAGCCACCGACCGTGAAGTCCCAGTCAGTATCTGAAGCTGAAGCAATGAACTCGTTGGTCGTCGCTGTGTCCACTTCTGACATCCACTCCCAGCCAGGGATTAATATCAAGTCATAGTACCCAGACTTTATCATGTAATACGCGTTTATTAAAGCGTCCAGGGGAGTACTTCCTCCTGCTTCCACCCGGTATCCTGGTTTTCTGTGCAGTCCTAGGTAATCCTGGATGATCCATCCCATACACAGCTGCTGGTTCAAGTGATCACTGAAGTAGGACATCATGACAAACTCAATGTCTTTCGGGTCTAAGTTGGGCGTGTCATTCAGTAAATCGCGGAAAGCGATGGCTACTCCTTCTTCAGCATTTTCGTAACGTAATCTGTCTGCGCGGAATATTCCTCCACCGACTATTGCAACTCTACTCATGTATTAACCTCCTTTGATCTGTGGCACAGATCTGTATAGATGAGTCTGAGAAGCTGCCTCGTAGTCATGATGGTACGGTCACCGTCTGGAATAGACCAGTACCTACGAGCAACTCCGGTCAATCTCTCACCTTTGAAGCTTCTGCGGTATCCTCTTTCTACTTCTTTAAAAATGTTTGTACCACGTGAAGCAGAGGTCGAGATGAAAATCTGGTCACACTTTCTGGGCCCAAATTACCTGTTCCATAGGATATTCCAAACCGTATTCTTCTACCTCTTTTGAGTATTTTTCCAAGAACTCTGGTTTGGTCACCCATTTTTCGATCCTGTCAAAAGCTGCCTCTCCTTTGAACGTGAGCACCTCCTCGAAGTAGTGGACATGAATGTGGGAGAATCCTGCCTCGTGGAGCATTCCTGCCAATTCATCTGCAGGAGGTGAGAACCATTCCCTAGGAAATATGGGTTCTGCAGAGTAGGCGTCAGCTATGATCACCAGCTCTTGTGCTCTATTTTCTGGGTATGGGCTTAGAACACCGTGGACGAATGTTCCTCCCTTTTCTATAACTCTATAGAACTCGTTCACTGCCTTTCTTGCATCTTCTCTGGTGAGTTCACACAAAAGCTCATTGCTCAAGATGGTGCCCACAGATTCGTCATGAAAACTCATACTCCTCACATCGCCGACAATGAGGGGGAGATTAAGTCTTTTCTGGATCTCTTGCAAGTATTTTTTATAGGTCCCTGCGTAGAGGTCGTAACACACATAGGTGGAACAGTGACAGAGTGCAGAAAGAGGGACTGTTAGCCCTCAGACCGCACCCTGCTTCCAGGATTACCTCATCAGTGGCATCAATGAGGGTGACCATGAATGCTGCCAGCCGGGAATAGTACTCGTGGAACGCTGGCCCGACTTCTTCTTTTTTCTGAACAATCACACAACTACTTTAGATTGGGTATTTAAATACGTTGATTTTTTTTGGGGATCTGGATACTGGGTTGGCAGGTTATTGTCAATTCTGGTATTGGTTCAACAAGGATTCGACAAGATTCATGAGCACATTTTCAGCCATGAGATGATTGTTTCTCCACCGCTTTGGCAATCTCAGAAAACGTAAATTTCCACTATTGAGAAAAATCTCCTCATGCTGGCTTCATGCACAGTAGTTAGTGCTGCCAATTTGGAGAGGGGCTTTGTCATGTATAGTGGTATTTATAACCCAGAGATATTCTTACTATGCACTACCACATCCTTTTGACAGACTGCTGTGACTCTGAATGCAGGTACTGCTACCAGAAGTCCATGAAGGATGTTGACGACTACTTGAGCAAAAGGTTTACCTGTGACTTTTCTGCCCCCTCTCATTCTGAAGTGGAGGTGAACGTTCTGAAAGCGTTTCTGCAAAAGGATGAAAATCCTGTTCTCATTTTTTATGGTGGTGAACCCTTACTCGAGATTGAAAAAATAAAAGAGATCATAGACAGTATTGCTGTGCCCTTCAGAATGCAGACCAATGGGAAATTACTGAATGAACTCCCTGAAGAGTATCTCAACAGAATGGAGAAGATTCTCGTTTCATTAGACGGAGATAGAAAAAGGACTGATCTCAATAGAGGCGAAGGAACCTACGATAGGGTGATGGGGAACCTTTCCCTTATCAGAAAGAAGTATAGGGGCGAAATTGTTGCGCGGATGTGTGTGGCACAGAATTGTCCTGACATTTATGAGCAGGTTCTCTCCTTGCTAGACGATGGGTTCTCCTCTGTGCACTGGCAGTTAGATGTGGGATTCTACCGGTACGATTTTGATGAGAAAAGTATTAAAAGATTCATAGAGGAGTACAACAAAAGTGTGACAAAGCTCATCAACTTCTGGGTTAAAGAAATGGAAAAGGGGCGTGTAATCAGGTTGTACCCGTTTGTGGGAGTTATCTCATCCTTATTGAAGGGGGAAAAGACTAAGTTAAGGTGCGGCGCAGGTCACGCGGGTTATGCTATAACGACGAATGGGAAGGTCATTGCCTGTCCTGTCATGAATTTTATCGAGGATTTTGTGGCTGGAACCCTTGAAACTGATCCTCACGATTTGAAAACCTTTGAGGTCTCTGGAAGGTGCGTACACTGTGAGATAAAAGACGTCTGTGGGGGGAGGTGTTTGTACTGGAACAAAGCAAATTTATGGCCTGAAGAAGGGGACGACTTCGTCTGCGAGACAGTTTATCATCTCGTTAAAGAATTAAAAGGAAAAAACCCTCACATAAAGGAATTGATCCAAAAAAATGTAATAAAAATAGAAAATTTCGACTATGAAAAATATTTTGGGCCTGAAATTATCCCCTAGCCATTTTTGAAGTTCATTTTGTTCTCACTGCACCACGATCTCAATAAGAACAGTCTTCATAATCAATGTGCTCCCCCCACCCTAACAGGAGCACAGGGTTAGAAGTCCTCAAAAGTCTTGAAGGCTGAAAATGTGAAAGGCTCAGACGTCACTCTCCAATACGTGAAATATACTCTGGAGGAATAAAATCTGCCACGTAAACGAGATCGCTGGCCTTTTCAATGGTAATCTTGTCTTTCAAAGCCTTTCTAACATCTATTTTAAGTATGATGGGATGCTCACATCTTCTCTTCCCCACTTCTTCTGCCACTTCCACAGTGGGTGATAAATGCACCTTTTGTCTTTTTCCTGGTTTTAGCCCTTCTTTCAGAATCTTTTGAGCTGCTCTTTCATAGGTCCCGTGGTATAAAATATCAATGTCTGCAGGAGGGTGTTCTATAGAAACAGGGACAGAATGACCGTAAACAGCCCGTATCCTATTCTCTTGTACCTGAAATCTACCCTTGGAATCTTCTTCCACAGTAGTGAGGATAATTGACTCATCCACATGGTATTTTTTTCTGACCAAGTCCACTAGTTCATCCAACGTTATGAACCCCTCTTTTGACATGCTCTCTGGCGGGTGGTGCCTCAAAATGTAACTCATGTACGTGGATATGGCCTCTTTTCGTGATTCACTGGTTTTAATCACCTTTGAGGGTGTCACAATAATATCTACCGTAAAATCCCACAGGTCCTGCGGCAGTTCTTCAGTTATCTGGACATCATGGACTGTCACGGCAATGAGTACTTTTGACCCTTTTCTGTGTTCTTTAAGAATTCCTATCTCCCTGTCTCCGTACCCTCCACCCTTTCCCAGCCTTCCTCCTAGAATATCCACTGCCACAGCACCCTGGATCACAAAATCGACCTCAGGCACATCTGCGGCACTGACAATCCTTCCGAACTTGAAAGCACCCTGAATGGTGGAACTCTCCCGTTCTCTTCCCTTTACTGGGGTCACCATAACGAACCCAGACGTCAACCGGGGCGTGGGCATGATTAAAACCTTTCCGTTCCTCAATACTAATTCACGGACAGGTCTCTGGGGTGAATCAGGGGCCACAAAAACAGTTTGTGCATTCTTGAACTCTCCCAAGTCTTTCAATCGTGAAGCCGCTTTTTCAGCCCCCTGAAAGTTTGGTATCCTCCCCCAGGCGTAAGGGAATCTCTCTATTTTCTTTTCCTTCATCTCTTTCCAGATTCTCTCTCGTATTTCGTTCTTAACAGGTGAAGGTTCCATCAGTGCTTTTATTGATTATCACTGAAAAACTTTTCCATAGAATCAAGCTAAGGTGGTCAATTCTACAGGGGTGGACTGCCTATTAATCGATGGTTTGAAACTACTGCCCAACCTGATACATGCTCTGTCACACTGCCTCGATTTCTCCGAAATTTCCATAAAAGATGATATGAAAAACCACTTAAGTAAAAAGGTGGAGGGTGTATCAGCTCAGGCCCGATCTGTTCTTGACCCTTAGAGGTCGTATAAAAGACTGGGCCATAG
>JADDYB010000041.1_pt1 | contig 35097 bp, 31 predicted proteins | sample 8641941 | NCBI WGS metagenome assembly JADDYB01 (sample SAMN16275377, study PRJNA637457) | freshwater sediment metagenome | isolation source: Lake Kineret sediment | place: Israel: Lake Kineret | collected 2013
TTATGTTAACCAATTTAACACTCTTTCTCACTATATTAATCAAAAATTGCCAGGATCTCCCCAATGTAATCTCCTGGTACCCACCATTTTATGAGCGAGCTTACAGAATTATCTTTCTTTTTATATCTACAATATACATAAAATTAGAATTTACCAGCATGTTACAACCTTGCAACACTTTGCCAACATCTGGGAAAGCAGAAAAGTTTAAATAGAGGCATTTTGTAAAGGACTGCATACCAAAGAGGAAAAGCATGGTAACATGCAGGAGGTAACGCGATGGAATCTCTTGACGTTGTGCAGCAGCTGGGCTACATCAGTGTACTTGTGTGCTTTGCATTTGCTGGCTATTTTCTCCACGACATTGTGAGCAGGAGAAGAGCATCTTTGTGGCGGGTTGCAGGGTTCTTAATGTCTGCATCTGGGAGCCTGGCCACAAGCATTCTTCTATTAACCATAGCTGTGTTGAGCTTACTTGTTATCAATACTTTGGTATAAGTGCAAAAAAGAGGTGAATAAGATGAAAGAAAAGAGCGAAGAGAAAGAAAAAGTGAAATACATACGGAAAATCAATGGTGTAGAAAACAAGGTTAGACTGGAGGCTGAAGCAGCAATGATGAGGCTGAACGCTGCAATGCTGAAAATAGGCGATTCCCTGCTTAGAGTGACAACAGAGATCGAATTCGATCCAAAAATGAATAAAAACGATAATTCTTCATTTATCAAGACAACAGTTAATAATATAGATTCTAAAAAGGACAAAATGGTAATTTGTGCTTCTTCAATAGGACAGGAGACGGAAACCCTGGGATGGCATGTCAATGGTCTTTCAGAAAAGACTTTTGAACTGATAAGAAGAATTCATGAGATCAAACGCTCATCAGGAGGAGAAATCGAACCCTTGCAGATTGATAAAATCCCTTTTGGGGCAATGGGTATCCATTCGACAGTTCTTTTCAACAAAATCTCGAATTGCGCACTTGAAATCGAGAACCTGAAGACGCTGACAGAAGCCCAGAACTCCGCTGACAAAGACCTGACATTGAGTTGTTGCGAACTAGTAATAGACGTTTGTGAAGTGGAAAAAATGGCAGTGACGGAATACCAATGGGACACGGTGTCCCCTGATGGTATGTCCCCTGATGGTATGATAGGTCATACCTATGACATTTTATGCGCTTGCGACAGAGATTATGGAACAAAGTATGCTGAAGGTTTTAAACCTCAATTTCAAGGAGATGCAAATGGCTTTTTGACCAAAGCAATAGAACTTGAGAACAAAGCAACTGCTCTCAAAAATGAACGATCTAAGTCTTCTTCTCCCGATCAGGACCAGGCTAATACAGCTGCTGGATACTTAGACTCTGTCATTGACTTGCTCCATGAAGCCTCAAATTTGATAGAAAGAGCTTGTAGAGTTGTGGCTTCTCTGATTCCTACGTGAAGACATCCCCTACTCTCATAAATAGACCTACTGCGCTCTGCTGTGAAATCACCCTTTCATGCTATTTCACTCAGTTGTTGCTCAATCTGACTTCGGAGATGCTGGTTGCATGTCTTGCATGCGAATCTTTCTGCATATTCCAAGCACATTTTTGCACCCTCTTTGAAATTGTGTAATCTTAGATGAATTGCATAAAATACCAACCATTGCGCAGCTTTACAGTGTGCATAAATCTTATCATGAATAGTTAAACAACAGTCAAGCTCATGTTTTGCTCCAATAATATTGAAGTTCTTGAGAAATACAAGCGCCCTTACCATATGAGCATCTGCTCGCCCTTCAGGGTGTTCTATTTCTTTACACAACATCAGTGCATTCTCAAGGTTGGTTTCAGCATAATCTAATTGATTTGTCAGTGCAGCCCATTGGCACAGCTGTATGAGGGAAGATGCTTCACCCTCCTTTTCATCGATATGCTGATAGATTCTCAAAGCTGTCTCATACTTTGATCGCGCCTCTTCAAGAGCACCCAACTGTATAATAAGGTCACCCAAATGCCTGAGAGTATTTGCTTCACCCAGTTTCTCATCGATATGCTGATAGATTCTCAAAGCTGTCTCATACTTTGATCGCGCCTCTTCAAGATCCCCCAATAGCATGATAACATTGCCCAACCGCATGAATATAGTTGCTTCAGCCAGTTTTTCATCAATGTGCTGACAAATCACAAGAGATGCTTCGTACTTTGATCGCGCCTCTTCAAGATCCCCCAATAACATAACAAGGTCACCCAGTTCCCAGAGCACATTTGCTTCACCTCGTTCATAACCAACATGCTGGTATCCTTCCAAGGCTGCTTCGTATTTTAATCGTGCTTCTTCGAGGTCACCTGACCGCATGGCAAGGACACCGAGCACCAAAAGAGTGTCTGCTTCACCTATTTGATCTTGTAATCTCTTGAGATTAGATAGAACCTTATTTCCAACTTCCTTTGCTTCCTTCCATCTGCTGTGATAGAAATACAGGAAAATGAGCCGGGGTCCTAACACCCCAAGGGCTGAACGCTCTTTTGCTGTCTGGGGAGGTGCACAGGGGAGATCAACAACAGAGCGAAGATTCGGCTCATCTACTGTGAAATGGAGACGATACTCCTTTGCATTCTCTGTAGTATGATTTTCATACAGTTCTTTGGTGTACTCCTTCATTACCTCCATAACCTGAGGACCGTAAACGTCTTTGATCTCCTCTTTGGTGATGCTCATTGCAAACAACCTGACAGGCGGCAACAACGCAGCACGCCGCTCTCTGATCTCCACCAATGAAGCCCCATTCAACTCCTGCACATGCAGCCAGGCTGTACCCCCATAAATCTGGGTGAGCATCTCCTCCTGAGCACCTGCAGGCAGCATAGAAAGTATTCCAAAGAGGGTTTTTGCATTCTCAGATAGTGTATCGTAAGCAGATGCCAGAGAGGCCACAAGACTCTCCCCATGTTCTGCATCTTTATCTGTTATATCCTTCACCGTGATTGCTCTCGCCTTGTATACTGTGATCCTCTCGATCAAGTCTTCAAGAATTATACCTGGTGTAAGCTGACACGCTGTGAGGACAATTGATAAAGGATGTCCTCCCAGTTGTTCAAGGAGGCTGCAAAACGATTGTGACTCCCATTCTTCCCTTTCCATTCTTCGTCGTGCTGTCACAATGAAAAGGGTAGCAGCATCATCTCGTTCTAATGGATATATGCGATACACATGTTCAGGCTCATAGAGGTTACCTCCGACAGGTCGTTGGCTTGTCACCACAAGTTTTGTGTTCGGAGTAAACTTGAAAAGACTATCGATAAAATCCTGCATTGCATCTTCATCCTGCCACAGAATGTCTTCTGCATTGTCCAGCAACAACAGACAATTCCAATCCCGCAAATGGACGATGACATCTTTCAACTCAGTGAGCCGCTCCCCAAGGGCAGCGCCAAGCACGTCAACGATACCCTCTACCGTGTCAGTCTCCCGCAAATCGATGTAAAAGATCCCATCTGGAAAAAAACTCCGTGCGCAAAACCACCGCGCCACCTCTATGGCCACCACCGTCTTCCCAATTCCCCCCGCACCTGTTATGGTGACAAAGCGATTCTCACACAATTCGTTGATAATGTCATACATGTCCACTGATCTTCCCGTGAATGAGTGCGGTTTTACCGGGAGGTTCGACTGCGGTGTTGGTTCTTCAAGCATCAGGGTACCCTGGGGAATCTCATGGGAGAGCAAAGGATTCAGATGAACCTCATTGTCTTCAGGGAGGAGCACGAACTTCTTTTCTTCAGGGACGAACGGTACTCCATTTTTGTGGGCTATGAACTCCAATTGAGGCTTCAATTTCATCAATTCTGGATTCCCTTCCACCAACAATCTGGCCATCTCAAAGGCTTTCTCTACTGGATTACCTCGAAAAAGGCTGCGAAAGAATTGACCAATAAAAGTGATAGCAGCAACATCTAATACAGGAACATCGCACTTGATGGCAATGACGTGCCGAATGCCAGCTTCAACTAGCGTTTCACCTATTCGTTCTGAATGACATGCGCTGACAATAGCGAGTTCAAAAGGGACTCCCACGCAAAGGAGCCTCTTGAGGTAGTCACCTCCTATGGGTTGACTCCCTCCCTTTCCATCCTCAAATAAGAGGTACTCCTCTTGACCATGGCAGCTCAGATGGAGAATGTTGAACTGCTCTGCAACACTTCTGGCCAATTCTTCTACAGTAGCGTATCCAATGCGAAGTGAAACAGCTTTCTTACAGGCGGAGAGCTCACGTATGATAGCATCACGTTCTGCCCCAATGTCCAGTGCACCCAGAGGTTCTCCATCCTGAGCCACCAGAGGTGCGGAAAACAGACAAAGGATTTTCGGATGTTCAATCATAGTACACCTCTGCTCCTGAACCTATCGGATTACATCATTTATCTCGAGACATCTACAGATGATGTGGATAGAGAGTACGTATTCTTTGTACTACCCTCTTCTTATATCTATGGCTTGAACCTATGGCAGGTGACAGAAGCAGCAACTCTTTATCTACTTTTTCGTGCCTGCATTGATTAAAAATAGACACTCTTCTCTTACCTTGAAAGGTGAAAAAGTGAATTTCAAGACAAATAAAACTGAAAACTCCAACAAAATAAAAGATAAAATTCAAAAATTTATCATAAAATAAGTTCCCTAAAGTTGGTATGTCTTATGTCAGACTGTAAAATCTCACTCATCTTCAGACCGTGACAGGGAGTCATTTTGAAGATGAGTCGAGCCAAGGAAGAATGACATTGGCATTGAAAAGCTTTATAAAGAACTAGTGAAATCTAGAGATGGTCTAGATCGCTCTGAGGAGATGTATCATGATCACAACCAAAGATGTCATGGATCAGGTTAGGAGTTACTCAAGGGAATTCGTGGGAAGACACTACCCTGATGAAGCTCCCTACTTTGGGATTGCGTGGGAAACGTACGAAAAAACCCTCCAGAGCAGTATGAATGGTGGCGTGGGGGGAGGAGGGCTGGCCCATAATGCGAGAAGACCTACGATCAAGGACTTGAGAGGACCCACCGTCAGGAGTTCACGAGAATCGGTACTCAGGCTGGAGGGGGACGGCACGCTCATGGCACTGAAAACAATTAGAGCTTTCCACATTCTCTTCGCCACGATGACACAGACAATGGAATCAAAAAATAATGAGAGTTCCAGGCAGGAAATGCTGCAGCTTTTATTGCAGAGAAAGTTTTCACCTGAGTTTTCCGAGGAAATTGTCGATTTTTTTATGGAACAAAGAGGCGAGCAGGTAGTGTAGCTGCCAGTTGATCATAATTTTTTCATGGTGCAGTGCAGATTCGAATACTGCAATAGGTTAGAGAGCTTTTCTTTCGAGTTCATACCGAGCAGAATTGACTTAAGAATTGTTGAAATCTTTGGTTCAGAATGAAAAGAAAAAGGAGGAATGACGTTATTGACATTCCTCCCTCGAATTCCAGAGGGTTTGCCATCCATATTCTCCTTGTCGTTTAGTCCTGTCAATTCTTGTACTTCCCACATTATCAACTTTTCTGTGTCAAAATTGATTAAAAATGGACACTCTATCATCATCAGAAATATAGGTAAAATCAAATGAAGGATTTTCAAGATAAATAAGACTCAATAGAGTGAATAAGAGAAAGTAACATGAATAAAATCTCGCTTCTATGACAGGACCGCATACGCTGTGCAGCACTGAGTTTGGCATGACATTTTGTTTTCGTCACATCGTGGCTGCAATGGATAATTGTCTTTTATTAACATAAATGTAAAGAAAAACGATAGTGAGCTCTGACTCGTCAAGACTATATAACATGACAATCTCCACCAATACAAAGATGCGGTGATTTCAGAAAATGGAAGTCAAAAATATCAAGGAAATACTTCCTTTGCAATATATAAAGCATCAACATATTTTAATTATGTAACACAGCTGAATAACGTTCTAAGTTCAAAAATATCTTTCAATTTCTCTTTGTAAAAAAAAAGAAAAGAATTTGAGGGCAACAGTGAAGCTGCGTTACCCAGATATCGTTACTATTCTTGATGTTACAGAACTGTTCTCACATTTGGGGAAAAGGTGGTCCAAGTCAATATCTGCATAGATCTTGAAGTTGATTCTAGTTGCACCTCCCTTGGTGCTACTACCAGCCTTTCCCTTCAAAGAGATAGTATCAGTCTCTTCTACGTCCAAGTATGCTAGATCGGAGCCAGAGGCAGGGAAAAGATACATACGAGTGACTTGATCTCCAGGTTTGAGGACAGTCCCACTGATACTCCAGCTATCTCGAGCCATCTTATCAGGTGGCACGATTAGCTTTGCAACTGAAGGGTCTTCTACACTGACATGGTAAAGGACGTTCTTAAGTTTAATCCCCCCGGCAGACTTTGGTGCGTTCTTTGCACTAATGGTGAAGGTAAACTCCTCATTAGGGTTAATTTGGCTGCCTGTCACAGGAACTGGGTTACTTATCCACACAGTAACTTTGGTATCTAGATATGTCTGGACAGCAGTTCGAATTTCCTGTAAGTTTATTGGCATTTTTTTTATCTCCTTTTCTTTTGGGTATTTATTTGACCAAGGTTTTCTTTTGGGTTGACCTTGCAGAGCGCCCCTCCTCGGCGCTGCGTTTTGACCCAGCACTGTGGGTCTATTGTCAATCTATTGATCGACAAACATTCCTGTACCTACCAGATTAACTACTTTTCTGTGTCAGAATTGATTAAAAATGGATACTGTCCCTTCAAAAAGAATATAAGAAAAAAACAAAGAAGAGATTTTCAACATAAATAAAGGTCGTAGAGTAAATAAAATAAAAGATAAAGTTTTACTATTCATCAAAAAAATAGATAATCCCCTCAGAGCCAATATCCCTTCTGCTCAGACGGTAGAATCTCACTCACTCATGACTCACGTACTACCCGTGAAATCCTAAATTTTGCGCATGTGCACAAACCATATTAAAAGCCCCCTTCATGTATTCATATGGCTCCAACCAACGATACTACAGAAAGTGAGGCTGTGCTCATGTTTGAGATGCTGGACTTTGCACGCTGCCACGGACGAAAGATTTCAAGAGATCAGATAAAGCACTTTCAAGGCGAAGAAAATCAGACCGCGCTCCGAAAACTCCTCGTGGGTGAATATCTCTCAAGAGTTGAGAAAAAGGATATTCCTGTCTTCTACACCATCACTTCCAAAGGACTGAATCTCTTCGAAGAAAAGCGAAACGCCCCATCAATTCCAGAGGAATCGAAAACTCAGATTGTTGAAAAACTCAGACATGCAATGGCTGAACTGGAGGTAAAACCCTGGGAGGTCATGTTCCACATCATTCACGTAGTCGGGAAGAGAAGGGTGGTGACCCCCGGCGATATTGAGGAGTATTTCCGCACCCATTTCCCTGACATAAAGGGGACATCCAGGGCAAACGTCTACCGGAACATCAAGCACCTGAGAATGAAAGGATACATTGAGTACGAGAAGAGGAGCCACCTTGAACAGAACCAGTACAAACTGTCCGAAAAGGGGGAGGAGATCTTCTACATGACAGAAGTTGATGCAACGAGAAAACTGCGCACATCAAAGGAGTGGGATGACACCCTCAAGAGAGTCTTCGACACCGTTGCCCACGAACGCATGGAGGATGAACAGACACTCTTCTTCACGATGGAACGCAGTGTACCAGAGGGCCTGGACAGATCCCATGTCATTTGGGCTCTGAACATCCAGGGTAACTTGTATGAATTGAAGGGAAATCTTGACAAGGCAGAGGAAGTGTACTTTCGCATGGAAGGGCTCTGTGAAGAGCTCAAAGACGACCGGGGAAGAGCTTATGCTCTGAAAGGGCTGGGGAATGTAACTTTCAAGAAGGGAAAATGCGCTCTCGCTGAACAGTACTACAGGAGGTGCCAGAGAATGGCGCAAACAGTGGAGGATAATCTGCTGCTCTCTGATGTTCTGAACAACGTGGGTTCCTGCCTCTACCTGCACGATGAGGTAGATGAAGCTTTGACCTTCTTTGAGCGCGCGTTCACCCTCGCAGGTGGTGATACACTCAGGAAAGCTTCGTCTCTCTACAACCAGGGATTATGCTCTGCTCGAAAGGAAGATTTTGACAGGGCTCGAATTCTCTGGGAGGAAAGTTTGGCCCTTTACCAGGAACTGCAGGAACCACTTGAGATCAAGAAGGTGGAACACAACCTCAGACAGATTGACAGAAAACAAAAGAGCGAGCACCTGGAAAAAGCCTACAGAAAAGCGCTGCAGATAGGAACGTCAGAAGACATTGAGAAGTCGTACAGAGAACTTGCCGAATTCCAAGCAGAGGACCTCATAGCGTCCACAGAGTAGTTGTGAGGGTATTGGCCATTCAGGAGAAGGGAAGAACACAATACTCTGCCTTTTTCTGTTTTTATGCAAAGTGATTTTTGAACAGGAAGAGAGAGTCAAAAAATCTGAAGGCCACAATTGAGCATTGGAGATCACGGATAACCTTATATACAATGTGTGCCTATTTGTTCCTAGAGGTGATGAAAATGATGAATAGGGGTCAGTATTGTCTTCCTGACATTCTTGGGAAAATAACTCCTCTTGGAGGAATTCCTGGTGATGATCCAGATACTCCCTGCTGAAGAGTGGAGTGTTGATCAAGGGAATATTTTTCCTTTTTCTATTATTTTTTTTTGATTTTCTTTCTCTTGTTTTCTGAATGGAGATACCCATTGCTTTTTCAAAGGTAAAATGTTCCCTGAATGATTTTTTCAACGCATCACCATTACCTGCAGACTTCAACTGAAGGCAGCGCAATTGGATGCAGAACATTTTCTTTGATGTCTTGATAAAATCAGAAAAATTGTATAAAGTACATCGAAGGCAAAGAAGACTGCTGATGTGAGTCAACAGTTTTCCTCATACATAAGAACATGAGCTTTCATGTCTTCTGAAAGATGGTGACCTATAAAAGATTTTTGACAACCCAAAAATTGAGCATGAGCCACTGATGACCATTGCTGCGATCAGCAGCACCTTTTCCCCACTACTAAGGACATGAGCCCTTTAATCTTTTGAGTGAAATACTAAAATTTGAGACAGTTCCAGAAAAATAAGACAGTTTATGTATTATATTACAGTAAACGAACTATTATTTAATAAAATCAGAATCGATTTTATATAACCTAAGCATATCATATTTAGAGGTGATGGAAAATGTTTGATAAGGGGCAATTTGGTCTTCTAGATCTCTTAGGAGAAGTAGATCCCTGCGGGGGTATTCCCGGAGACGACCCTGCTACTCCTGGTTAAAAACAGGTTGTAAGCTGGGACATACCTTTTATCCTTTTATCTTTTTCTTTTTTCTATTAAAGTTTCGATCTGTTCTTTATATTTGGTGAATGGAAATATCCACCGCTGCGTTTCAAGGTCAAAATGTTCATCATTGAATGATTTTTTCAGTGGGTGATAGGCAGACATCAATTGGAGGCAGCGAGTTTCAATTCGCGGATGCAGACTCTCGAGGCTAGTCATTAATTCAGGTCCTAACTGCGGACTTGCCCAGCACAATACGAACCCGATATCCTTGCACAAGGTGAACCCCTTATATATTCTGCATCCTTTGGCAAAGTTCACCGTGAACTGTAATACATCTTCTGCATCACCTTCAACCAACAGCATAAATGCATAGAACTGGCCCCGGGGATAGGGGGAGATATTGTAATGTTTCCTCTCGGCAATTCCCGCATTAATGATCTTTTCAAGAGTGTATTTGATTTGGCTGCGCCTCCAAAACTGCCCATATTCTCTTTTTTCTATTCTCTGTATCTCACTCATGTTGCATGTTTTTACCTGCAGGTACTGCATCACCTTCAGATCTATGGGTCTCCACTGTATGTCGTGTGTTCTTTCTGGGTAAGCGAGATCAATTGCCACGTCCTCAAAGAGGTTAGTGAGTGGCGGGAGGGTTTTGCCAAAAAAATTGGGGTTTTGTATGAACCACCGGTTCTGAGAAGAGTATGCCTGGTACTCAATGAATCCTGCACTCTTCAGGAGGGTCAGCAGCCTGGTGAGGTAGGTGTAGTAGTCAGACCTGAAAAAAATGAAGAAAGTATCCCCCTGTATGGTGGGGAAAATCCACTCCCAGCAATCAATGCACGTGATCAACTGAAAGATTGTGTTGTACTGCTTGGGATCGAACCGAATTTCAGCAAACACATTGTAGATACGATTTTTGCCCACTGCATTCAGGTTGATGTGGTAGTAGGGTCCTCTAACATAGCCAGCTTTTCTCAGATATTTCATTTTGTTGCTTATGGTGTTTATCCGTTTATAGGGCAACTGGCACAGCAGTTGTGACCCGGAGAGTGAGGCGTTCTCTCCAAGGAGCGTGAGAAGTTTTTTTTCAGGTTCTTTTAGGTTCATGTGAATTTCTCCTTTCAATGAGTTCTCTCTTCCATTTTTCTTTTAGGTGTTTTAACTGTTTGCTCGAGGTGGTATTCCATCATTCACTAGATGTTGACCTATAAAAGATTTTTGAGACGAGGGTATGAGGGGGGAGAGAATTATTCCATTACTATTCCAAAGGTAATCTCCGTTGATTTCCAGACTATTAAAACGTCAGGTACATGATAGTTTGACGTAAAGAGGTTGTCCCATAATTCAGATTTTCTTAAAGAATAGTTGCTTTATTATCTATCAGTAGAGCTATATCAAATCAAATAGAGAAGAAAAGACATTTATAGAATTAGGGTCCTCCCAGTGTTGAGTAGGATCGAGGCTATGCAATCACCTGAAAAACAATGATTTGGAAAAAATGTCATCAAATTATGAAAGTACAGTTGAATATTCAACTTATACAATTTTTTATTAATTTTGTTACCGAAAAACTTAAAAAGGGTATAAATATTTTTTTAATAGTGATACAATGAGAATTCCACTAGTAGTAGATGAAAATGATGAAAAATGGAAACTCATAGGAGGAGTGTGTAATCTTGTTGAGTCAAGAAGGTTCCACGAGGAAATGGGAAAGATAAGATTCAGACCAATCCCCAAAGGTGAGAATGTTATAAAGGTGGTATTAGTAGCTATGTTCTTTGCTGAGGAGATATCCTATGTAGTCAGTGAATTGGAAAAAAGACAGGAATTGCGGAAGTTCATTGGCATGACGCACGTCCCCTCCTCTCAGTATGTGTCCAGGTTCCTCTCGAAATTCACTGTAGAACAGTTCTTACGGCTAACATCAGGATTTTTAGGCTCTCTATGCAGGAAAAGGTCTTCTCAGACCACGTTAATTATCGATTCCACGGACATTCAGGTAGATTTGAATTGGTTCAGGAGAAAGATAAAAAAGACAGATTTAGAAAATAAACCGTATGCCTGGGCTTACTCTTCGTCCAAAGGTTATTATATTGGATACAAAATGACTTTGGTCGTGGAATATCCGTACTTGAGGCCTGTGTTTTTCTTTTTCCACAGAGGGTCTCCCTATGATGCCACCATTTTCCGGGACCTCTTGGAAGAGCTAAGAAAAAGGAGGATCATGCGAATTGGAGACACGATCATTACAGACAAGGGATATTGCAGTTATAAGAATTATCGCACAGCATTTTCGAATTACAAGGTAGTTCCTTTGATTTTCCCCAAAGATAACATGGATTTGAATAAAATACTCTCACAGAGCTTTCCCTTGGAAATGTTTCAAGGACCTGAATCACGGGAAAAGGAAAAGCACTTTTTCATCAGATTGCTTGAGAAATTTGAGAATCTTTTGAAGGAATGGAAAGATTACAGGCCTTTAAGGAGTAGAATAGAGGATGTATTTAAATTGCTAAAAGATGGATTCTTCAAAGAAAAAATACACCGGTATACTGAGAAATCATGTCATAGATTTGTAGCTTGCAGTGTACTTTTAGCAGGGATTCTTCTTTATATGGGATTTGATTCAAAGGAGCATCTACAGGCCTTGTCTGAGTCGTGAGTGGGGGAGGACCCTATTATAGAATATCAAAACGCTTTCTGGGACAACCTCTAAAGCTATAATTATTCCTACTTTTCTGCCTATAACTGAAGCCAAAAAAATAAGATCAATGACAAGTGTTCAAATCATTATGGTGCAGGACAATGTTTTCATGAAGCATTAGATCTTATCCCTCGAATCATAGTGAGTGAAACACAGAAGTATTGAGAATACACTTGAAGAAAAATGATTGAGAATGTCAATCAGATTGGGTTTGAAGGAGACCCTCAGAATTGTTTTAGGATGTGGAGCAATACGTTATGACGTATTGGGTATGATAATGTAGTAAAATAATTAGAAGCTGGGAAAAGGTGAAAAATGAAAAGAGAGAGGATATTCCTCTCTTATCTTTAACAACAGCCCTATGGACTTTATATGTGGAACCGAACGTTTGTGTTAATCACGTTACCCCAGCCTGGTTGCCAATTTGGTTGTCCTGATGGAGGTGGGGTAGCCCATGAGAGAATAGCCCTCACCTTTTTTACAGCGCATCCACCTACCAGGTGATTCAATAGCGAGCCTGGAAACATTATGCTTTTTCTGACTGAATACATCAATGGCAACTTTCCACTATTAGCTGTCCCGGGATCAAAAACATATACGGTGCCCACTCCCTGATCCTCCCATGAATCTGTGAAGGTACCACTGTCTGACCAATTAACGTAGAAGCGAACGTATTGCGCGCTGCCATAGCTGCCAGGGCAACTGCCATTATAGCCATTGGTCTGTTTTACGTTTATCACACCCATTAGTTCCCTCAGCTGGGGGTGGTAGCCAACAGCCATAAGTTCTTCGTAGTATGTACTGCCCGCGAAGGGTTCCACAGGAGCCTTTTGCCATGCAAGGAAGTCGTCTTTTTTAATACCTGCTAGTTTCAATCTGGTATCCATCAACATGGACATGTCAGGGGCGGATAAAACTCTTTTTTCATCCATTTTACTTACCTCCTTTTCGTTTGGGTATTTTGTTTTCAGTAAGGCCCATCTACGATTGCCTTGTGTAGCGCCCCTCCTTGGCGCTGCGCTTTGACTTTTGCGTTCCTGATTTATTGCCAATCTTTTCGTTGACGGAGTATGTTGTGCCTCCTAATATATGAACTTTTTGGTGCCTGTATTGATTAAAAATGGGCACTCCCTCACCATTGAGATTATACATAAAGGCCAAGAAAAGAAATTTTAAGATAAATAAAATTATAAAATAAATAAAATAAAAGAACAAATCCTAGTATTTATCAAAAAAGTGAATAAGCTCCTCAGAGTCAATATCCTCTCAGGTCAAGTTGCAAAACCTCACTCACCCACAGACACCAAAGAACATCAGCTCATAGGTAGACATGATCTGGGTCAGGTTGGAGTAGTAATACGTGCGTAACTCAATTTCCTTTCGCTAGCAACTCTGGGCAATCATGAATTCCTCTGGGGCAGTGTACCCAGTTTCTCACCCATGTTTAGTGCATCCAAAGGCTCACCATCAAGAGCCAGTAGAGGTGCAGAAAACAATCAGAGGATTTGGGACACTGAATGCAACCAAATTCCAAGTTTCAATCATATACATCGATGAAGGAGAGTCCACCAACGATTTACCAGGCAATTTTGGGCGGATTTGTGAAATATTTACACCATAATCCTGGAGTATGGTAGGAACAATATCTTTCTGGTCTCCACCCTTCACGTTCCTGCTCGAACAAATAAAGACATAAGGCGCGTTATTGTGTGTTTTCCTCCCTTCATCAACCCCATGATCTGACGTCACATAAAGGATGGTCTTTCCATAAAGTCCATCCACTTTCAGTTCTTCTACTATTTCGCCCAACCATCTGTCACAGGTTTTTATAGCGTCCTCGTACTCTTTTGAATTTTCACCAAAGGTATGTCCTGCTGAATCGGAATCAGAAAAGTGAAAGAAGGCAAAAAACTGTTTCCCCCTGTATTTTTTTACATACTCCACAGCTTTGGGCCCCACAACATCTGCATGGGCTGCATTGGAATCAAAGACATCCATGCTTCTTTTCGCTTTGAAATAGGGTTCACCTCTCTCTCCTCCCAGGTTATGGGTCTTCCCCGTGAGCATGACCGTCACAATTCTCTCAGAAAAGTGGTTTTCCAGTCTTTCAAAGAGAGTGTACCCCTCTGGTATGGGCTTGAACGTTCTGTTGTTCCAGACGCCCGTAATGCGCGGAGGATACCCTGTCAACATTTCAGCGTGGCCCGATTTTGTGTCAGTGAAATGGTCTGTTATGGTGATGGGTGCAATCCCTCCCCTTTCCATCAAAGAGTGCAGGTTCGGCAGCTCTCCCCTTTCAAGCAGATCGTAGAGGTGCGCCCTCTGCACACCATCCCAGCTGATGAGTATGACGTTAGGAGACTGTGCGGAGGTGCTCGACGTGCTCAGAAGCACGAGTACAAAAACGAGAAGAGAGGTAACCTGGTTCATTTTCATTATCATCTTCTGATCTTCTCTCATCTTTTTTAAATACTTTTGGCCGCCTCATTAAGGCATATCGATTGTGGGTGGATCGACCTATTTATGATGTGGGAGCATGTCACGTTACCTATGAGACAACGGAGTAGCAGCTTGATTGAATTTGACGCAGGAAAGGCTTTTATATATGTTCACGTAAACGAAGGCAATGAAGCCAGTTTGCATAAGCATAGAGACTAACACTCCTCTGTGGACCGGGGACATTGAGAGAAGATGTTCTACAATAAAGGAGACATCTCTACTTGGTTCATTAAGATGGTGGTATGAGGCCATGGTCCGAGGACTTGGAGGATACGCATGTGATCCTACCTTTGATAAAAGATGCACCCTGGACTATGATAAATTCAAGAGAGCGTTAGAATCTAAAACTAGACAAGAAGCCCTAGACGAGCAAATTTGTCCTGCGTGTCAGCTCTTTGGCTGTACCGGGTGGAAGAGGAGATTCTCCCTCAATATAACTTCACAGAATACAGAAATTACCAATGATATTCTCAATATCCGCCCTTACGGCAGGACCAGAGGATGGTATTTGCCCGTAGGGATCACAGGAAAGGTAACGCTCCAATTGCGTGGTGAAGAGAAAGCAGTAGGAAAGATTGTGTCTTTATTGCACTGGCTAGCGCGATGGGGAAGTATTGGAGCAAAGTCTCAATTAGGTTACGGGGTTTTCAAAGTGTTAGAGCCACGACCCCCTGATGCCATTACTGATAATCTGGCAGGAAAAAAATTACCTGATCTGAGAGTACTACCTGATCTGAGGGCATTCACCTTTTTTACGTTTCAGTTCAAGCCCAGGAATGAAATGTGGTGGAAACAATTACGTGATTTCCAGTACACAATGAGAGAAAAGCCGCAGACATGGGAGGGCTTAGCCAGGCAAAACATGATCCCAGTTTCACCACTCCTGAAAAACTACCTTCGCTACAGGAAGGAGTGGAAGAACTATGGAATTCCAAAGTGGTTGTTTGGGTTCATTGAAGGGGAAAAAAGACAGAAAGGCAGAGTTAATTTTAGCTGGGCTTATAAAGTTGGGGATCACTGGGAGATTAAGGGGTGGGCGTGGCTCCCTTATGAGGCGAGGAGTCGGTACGTTTTTAGTGATGCTGTTCGGGGACTGAGGGATGTGGTGGAAGATGAGACAGAATGGTTGAAAGCGTTAGATCTTCAGGGCAAGGTGAGTGAAGCGAAAGTATATATAGAACCAGGGAAATCTCCATGGGGTATCAAGGAGAGTGATACAGTGATGAAATTGCTAAAAGGTGAGATAATATGATCAAAGAACTCTACCTAAAGAACTTTCGAGGAATTAAAGAAGGGAAATTGGAAGATTTCTCTCGATTTAACATATTGATGGGTCCGAACAACTCGGGGAAGAGTACTATTTTGGAGTCACTCTATTTGTTATTTTCAACAGCTCCTGCTGAAATTTTAATTTCAACATATCCTGCTAAAACAGAGGAAGAGAGAAAAGAGATGGAAGGAAAATTTTTTCCGTGTTTGATTCCTCAGAGAGATTTTTTAGGATATGAAGACCCCCTTCTTCGCTTGAGAAAAAAACACAACATTCTTGAATGGATTGAAAATCGTGGAAAATTCTCAGAAGGATACATCACTGTTGGTAATGTTGGAACAAAGGAAGCATACTGGCAAATACAGCACCCTGATGGATTCAAAAAGGGAGATGAGGAAAAAATTGGATATATTGCTCTGGATTACACGAAAGAAGGACTTTTGTCTGATAAACAGAAAACTGAAAAAAAATGGCTCTCACTTGCAATGCCAGAAAAGGAAATCGAACCTGTTTTTTTTGATGATGGGAGGGTAGGCGTACTCTGGTTTCAGAAATTCATTTACGAAAACGCAGATAATGCGATCCTGATGGCCAGAGTTTCTCAGAAAGATCTTCCCCCTGATGTCCTTTTTTTTGATGAAAGTGTTGCTATGGGGTACATGCAGTCTTCTTTCTATGAACGCATTTCTTCGTCAGTGCCGGGATGGCGTGACAAAATCACAGAACGATTCGGGAGAATCTTCCCAAATGGAGATTTCCAGATAAATCTTTCACACGTTAGGATTGACCCCACTCTTACGGAGGGTTCTCTTGCATACAAGGGAAAGATTCCGATTTCTGTGGATTTACTGGGAGATGGTGCCCGCAGTATTTTCAAATTTGTTGCATACCTAACAGCTTTAGGTGAGAATGGACTCGTTCTCTGGGAAGACCCAGAATTATTCCAGCATACTGAAACGCTGGAACGCTCGCTCAGAGAAATAGTGGATATTGTAAAAGATAAGAAGGCACAGATTTTTCTGTGCACACAAAGCCTTGAGGTGCTGGGGATATTTGCGGAAATGATAAATAAAGGAACGCTTTCTTCAGATGATGTTCGAGCTTATTACATGGAATTAAAGGAGGGAAAACTCAGATACAGACCTTTCACAGGTGAAAACCTCTTAGAATGGATTAAAATGGGATTAGATCTAAGAAGGAAACATGAACTTACTGGTAAACTTATTTATCGAATGGAGGAGGAATGAGTGGAGAAATCTTAGTATTAGTTGAGGGCAAAACAGAAGAAGAAACACTGGAAGCGTTGAAGAAAAAGGGGAAAATTCATTATGAAAGACATGAAAGATGTGACCTTCCTGAATTTCGGACAAAGATAAAGAACTATCTCGAGCCACATGTTGGAGAATCCCCTCCTATTGAAGATCCAATAGGAATTGTTGTCATACGCGATTGTGACAGTGGAAAATGCCCAGATGATTATAAGAAAAGCACAGAAGATGCAATTAAGGAAAGTTTGAAGGATGCAGGAATCAGGGAGAAGGTAGAACTTTTACAGCATCCAGAACACCTAAATATATTTTTTGTCAAGAAAAAAAATCTCAATTTCACTGTTATCTTGCATGTTGCACAGAATAGATCTATTGAAGGAATAGACACATCTAACTTCAAGAATTCTACTACAGATGACTACATACTCGACCTTGCAATGAGAATCAAAACTATAGAGAATTTGGATGAATTCATAGAAGCTAAAGAGAAAAACCCGAAATTGATACCAGAAGAAGTTCAGAAAAAGATAAAATCGGAATTTTTTGGCATCTTGCAGAAAAACGGAATAGTCTTGAAAGAAGCAAAAAGTTTTGTTAACCTTTACATTGCCGTGTTACAGATAGGTGGTGAGGGCAGTTTACGGTACAGAGAGCTGCCAGGGAAGGTCATTGAGCACGCTCGAGAAGAAGACATAAAAGAGGTCTTCGATTCGTGGATTGCTGCTTTCAACATAATCAAAGAGGTGAATCCATGAATAGTGAATTTTTTGCCGAATACCATGGAAAGTTGGACCATGCAGAAAAAGACAAACCAACACAAGTCATACTGCTGTGCGAAGGGATCATTGACAAGAAAAGAATGGCACAGGATAGACTGAAAAACTGGATATTGAAAGGTGAATTGGATAGTTATTTTGAAAGACAGAAAAAAGAATTTTATAACCTAATTTCACAGAGACTACCTGATTTAAAAGGGTTTCCTATGGGTTCTTTTGCTCTTCGATTCACATTTCATCTGGAAAAACCTTACATCAGTAAAGATGATGTCTCCCTTTACATCATGGATAATCCTGTTAAAAGGGAAAAAGTTTTCGGATTACCATACATATCCCCGACCCAATGGAAAGGTACGCTGCGCTCTGTTGTACGGCAGATGAAAGGATACAAAACGTGGGAAGAAGAAAAGAAAGATAAACAGATGACACGGATTTTTGGGAACGTGAAAGGTGAAGAAAGTAATGAAGATTTCCGTCAGGGTGCGCTCTATTTTTATCCAACGTATTTTGAGAAAATGGGTCTCGAAGTGATAAACCCTCATGATCGTGAAACAGGTTCTGGAACTCTTCCTATCTATTTTGAAACGGTAGCTGCTGGTGCTTCCAGTCAATACCAGCTCCTGTATTTTCCATTGCCCTCAAATGAAGACTTCCACGAAAATGTATGCGATCTGCTGCTCACTGCTCAAGGAGTAAAAGAGATGATGACTTCATATGGGTTTGGAGCAAAAACAACAAGTGGATACGGTCGAGTTGAGAAAATAGAAAGGGGCAAATTGATTGTAAAGATTGACCAAAAATGGAAGGAAGAATTCGGATGTGAAGGCGACTGTATTTCCTTGAATTTTGAAACATTTGAAGAACTTGAGACTAAAGTTAAAGAGATTTGTGAAAAGTGTAAAGAGCTGGAGGTGGTAGGATAAGCAAGTCTCTGAAAAATCTGGAAGATAAAAGGGATGCACTTCTTCTAGCCGAAATTGGATGCTGGATACATATGTTGGGAAAACTTGATGAGGATTTCCCGAAATCTGAAGCAAGGGATTTCGGAGAAACCAGAGCAGAAGACAAATCTCAAGAACGCAAATATGACTATCAAGTATGTTTCATAGAGAAAATGAGGAAAATAAATCCTAGGCTAAGTAATCTCATTGAAAAAACCTGGATTGTACCTTCTTTGAAGAGTATCTCTGATATATCTGAGACGAATGAGCTTTCTCTCTTTCTCTTTTCTAAAAATTACACAAACAGCAATAATATAATCTCTATCTTGAAACTACTATTTGATTCACATGGAATCGCATCAGGAATAGAAAAAGGAATTGCCATGGAAGAAGAAAAACAGTTTATCAGCGAGACGTTCATCTCTACAGCATTCGGATACGAATATAGTAATGTCATCCGTAACGATTGGTCGAATCTTCAGAAAAACGTCTACACAACATTACAGGAAACTCTAGACATGATAAAGAACTCAAATATGACACTCTCAGAAGAGAATTGGTGGAATTGCCTAAAAGAGCTGAGGAGTGATTTCGAAAACTCGTTCCGCCAGACTGTAGGTGATACGCGCAGACCTTTAAATCACATATCCTTGTTTGATCAAACAGTTTCAACTGTAGCCTTTTACAAGGCCGAACTGGCTCGTGTGGTCCTGGAGGTGTGGAAAGAACCCAAGACAAGGAATTTTAGGAAAAAGTACAAATTCAGACTATTAAGACTAACCCACAATGGTATACGTTTCTGGGGTGAAACAGATACGATCGGAGATCTTTTCTCCCGCAAATCACTCATAGACTCTGTAATTCTCGGTATTGAAAGACTCCTAACGTGTAAATATCCCCTTGGATACTTAGCTTACAAGGATGAGAATGATGCAGTTTTTCTGATACCTGATAAACCAACAGATATTCTAGCGTTGACTGATGATAATCAGCGCTGTGAGGATCTGATCAAAGGGGAATCCTCTAGAATCACGGATGGCGAGATAATCCCTGCACTTCTCATTGGGGGGGAAAGCAGATGGGCTGCAAATCTCGGCAGCATTCTAGAAAAGAAAGATGAACCTGAAATCGACATAACGAGAATAGCAGGCTTATGGAAAGGCAAGAGCGAAGAAATCTGTACAGTATGTGGAATTCGTCCGCTGGGAGATGACAAAGCCAAAAGACGGAAGATTTGTAATACCTGTCTCAAAAGACGTGAGAATAGGTCAAGAACCTGGTCAGAAGATTTGAAAACTACGATATGGATAGATGAAATCAGTGATATCAATGGACGTATTGCTTTGATCGTGGGAAAGTTTGACATCAAAGATTGGATTAATGGAAAGCTCGTAAACACCCTATTAGGGAGGCTTTTACCCTCTGTTTCCTCTGAATGGAAGCTGAATGAGCACACCTTCAAGAAGATTACAGAAGAAGTAGAGAAGGAGCTTTCTCAAACTAAGATAGATAGTACGAATTACGTAAATAAATTGATACCCGAAAAAACAAGTATCAGGAAAGGTCTTAAGCCAGAGAACAGCGTTAAAGAGTTATATAACTTACTCACTATTGAGCGAGAAGGAGGATTTCCGCTGGAAGACCCACCATCAACTAAAAATGCAGAACTACTTTTCCAGGCAATATTTGCTCAAGAAACATCCTTTGCCCGTATTCGTCGCATCTGGGAAACCACTCGCCAATTCTGGCAAGACATACTTCCCGCTGACAGAGATATCCTCCAATCAAAAGCAGGGCAAATCATCGGCAAAAGAGGACCACGGCTACTCATTAAAGGAGATGTGGTCCCTCACGGAAACAATCCACTCGGCCCCTATCATGCGTATGAGCTCATTCTACCTGGAACAAAAATGAGCGTAGTGTGGGATAGAGAACACCAAGGATTCATAATCGCAGATAACCTGGCTTATATAGCAAAACTCTTAGGAAAAGTGCCCGAGAAAATAAACAAAAAAGACAAGGACTATGAAAAACAAATGAGCGAATGGGCAACACACGAAATGAAAAGAATAATAAAAGATACGTTAGACATTGAAGAACCCCTGGGTTACGGAGCAAGAGATAAAAAACAGGGTTCCATCACGGCAACAGAAGTCACGGACGTTGGGAGCGAGTACATCCCCGTTATCCCAATCCTCGCCGAGCCAAGCACCTTCATGGCACTAGTTCCTGCAGACAGAGCAATCGAAGTCGTAAAGGCGATCAAAGAGAAATATGAACGTGAAATGGGTAAAGTAAAAAATCGACTCCCCTTAACCCTCGGTATTATATTCGCCCACCAGTACACACCGTTAAGAATCATCATAGATGCAGGTCAAAGAATGCTCGCAAAATCTTCCAGCAGCCGATGGGTATGGAAAATCACAGAAAAGCCGCAGTGTAACTCAACTTCTGGAGATCCCCATTTCACAAAAACGATCTGCATGCAATTGGAAAACGAAAGTGACAAAATAAGGTGGAAAGTCCCGCTCTGCATGGGTGATGGCAAAACTGACGATCACTGGTATCCCTATGCATTTCTCGGAGAATATGGGCAAAATCAAGATCCAGAAACCCGCAAGCGTTCATTGAAAGCCCCATGCCCACAAAATAATGATCAACTTACATGGCTTGTCCATGCTGAAGATCTATCTGAGGGAGATACCATCTACTTCACCCCATCTTTCTTCGACTTTGAGTGGTTAGACACCAGCAGCCGCAGATTTGAGATTGCTTATGAAAATGGAATTCGCCTTGGAGAAAAAGACATAAAACGTCCTTACTTTTTGGACAACTTTGACGTTCTGGAAGATATCTGGAATACGCTCAAGGAAACCTTGACCACTACTCAAATTCATGCACTACGAGATCTCATTGAACAGAAAAAAAAAGAATGGAACGTTACAAAACAAGATTGTGTAAGTGGAAGTGTCTTCTGGCAGTTCTGCCGTGATGCACTTGCCACATCCCAGTGGGGAAAAGACCCATGGGGAATTACAGAAAATAAAAATAAGAAAACATGGCTGGACGAATGGGCAGATTATGCAGTAAGAGGATGGTTGACAGATGCTCTCGAAATCTACATGCAGATCATGAAAGAGAAAAGTGAAATAGGAGGTGGTTGACATGAACGTCAAAACAAAAAGATATGTCATCATGACAGCAGACCCCCTCCACGTCGGGACAGGGGGATATCGGTTGGGCCTGGTAGATCAATCCATTGTTCGAGAACCAGGTACTAACCTTCCGAAGATACCTGGGACGAGCCTGCACGGAGCAATCCGCTCCCATGCCGCTTACCTGTACAATAAGTCCCAATGTGCAGGGAGCAGTACAGGACAGGAAAAAGACAAAAAACACTGCGCTTCTGACAAATGCCCAATCTGCTCCACTTTTGGATATGTAACAGATGTATCTACAGGAAACAAAGGTGTTGTGAGTATAAGTGATGCCCGAATTCTCTTTTTCCCCGTGTACTCTATGAAAGGACCCGTGTGGGTGACTACAGCACAGACACTGAAGGAAACTGGTGTTCCAGTTGAACTAGATCCAGAATCTGCTTTCACAACAATGGAGAATACAAACCAGATCAACCTGGGCTGGCTCATGGTAGAAATAAAAGGTGCTGTAGATATCACGTCTGATTTCCTGGCATCTCCAGAATGGAATACGATCAAGGAGCGTATTGTCATCATACCTGAAGAACTCTTTTCATTAGTCGTCAACAGCAACCTGGAGATACGTACCTCTGTGAGCATCGCTCCTGAAACAGGTGCTGCTGAAGATCGTGCGTTATTCACCTACGAAGCTATCCCGCGGTCTGCGTTTTTGTGGTTTGATGCAGTACAGGATGACTACAGAAAGAAATTTCCACCAACCGAGAAGGCCTATCACAAAGAAAATGGAGATAACGCTGGCGAACCTCTTACGTTCCCATGGAATATGCCCATAGACGTGGTGACAGCAGGTCTTGAGCTGGCAGAACATCTTGGCATTGGGGGGATGGGAACACGTGGCTTTGGAAGGGTTCGCATCATCAAGACGTGGGGGGCATGACCATGGAAGAGAATCTTGACAGATGGGCTGTGGAATGTGCTCAGAGAATTGTAAAGGGAGTAGACAAAAACAACATGAAAACATTGTACAATCTTTCCACAAAGACACTTGGTGTCCTTCAAGAACAGGGCATCTATGCAATGGTACTGTTCCTCTTTTCACGCACTGGGGACGAGAAGGGAATAGCAAAGAATATGTGCCCTTCTTTGTATGAAGTGCTGAGAAAGATTCCGAATTTCAAGGGAGATATTCCCAACGAAGGCATGGAACACAGTGAGACACTGGAAAAGTACTGCAAAATGACAGAAGAACTGGATCAACTCTTGCTAATTCGTACGCTGTATGAAAGAACCCTCATTTACACGCGGTACAGTGCTAAAGCAGCTCAAAAGGAATCTGAGAATGAGGGAGAAAGATGAGCTGGGTTCGCTACAGCATTGCGTTTAACGTTGTGTCACCGCTTCACATCGGCTGGAGAAAGGCAGGAAATTTGCAGCAAACACGCAAATACGTAACGGGAAAAGTTATCTGGGCAGCACTCACCGCACGTATGACAAGGGACTTGAACGAAGGTAGCGATCAAGTCAGATATAAGGAAATGGGGGAAAAAATAAATGAGTACTTCAGGTTTGGCTATTTCTATCCCGCACTCCAGAAAAATGAGGGAATTGCATCCATTGAAGATATAGAGGAAAAGTATCCTTGGCATTTTGAAAGATTTGATTACCTGTTCCTGGATAGCTACGCGAGTACTGCACTGGACCACGAGGTTCGTACCTCTGAAAAGGGTACACTCCACGAAGTAGAATTCATAGCCCCCAGAACCCGAAATGGTAAGCCGATTTTCCTGAAGGGAGATATCTGGGTTCAAGACTATTTACCAGAGGAACTGAATCCGTGGTGCAATTCTCTGAAACATCTGCGCCTGGGAGGTGAACGCGGGTACGGGTGGGGACAGGTTCGCTTAACCTTTATGAGTGAATGTAGTGAGAAGAGTGTTGCAGGAATCAATGGAAAAGAAGAAGTTCTTATACGTAAGAAGAAAAGAGACCATATTTTTGCCCATGTGAACGCAAGAAATATCACAGGTGAAATAACTGGAACTATCGAACCTCTCGTAGGATGGGAACGCACATCTGAGAAAGACACGTGGCGTTTGACAAGGGATGTGACATTGGCCTTCGTCCCTGGTTCTGTCGTGAACTGCGATGCACCGTTTCTTGTGGATGCGTATGGAATCTGGAGGTACATTCCTGAACAACCTTTGAAAGATTGAACAGGTTCACCTGCACGTCTTTGATGTACACGAGGAGATGAGCATTTAACAACTCCAAGGTTCTTTCTGCAGAACCAAGCAAACGTATGTAAACCTTGGGATCTACCATGTATCCATGAAAGCCTTCTACGCAAAGATTAGATTAGTAATGGGAAAATCTATCCAAGGGAAAAACTCGATATTGATGATGAGGATGTTCTCATTACAATTGAAGATGCACATGAGATAAAACTTGAAGCGAGAGAAGACATTATAGAAACAATTGCAGAACTTGATATTGAGGATAAATTGTGCACCACACCACCATGGTGCAAAAGCTTATATTCACTGAGCTCTAAACAGTCGTAATAGAGAGTCATAAAGAGGAGGATTGTAACCATGATAAAGACGAAAGTGATGCTGATCCTGTTTTTTCTCAGTATTGGCATGATATCCATGATCACAGCACCTGCACCGACAGCTCAGACCTTACCTGCTCAGGGTGTGACCCAGACAAGCGCTCTCCTGGTGGGGAGTGTCAACCCGAATGGAGTAGCCACTCAAGTGGACTTTGCGTGTTGTGACCCCTCAGCATTCCCTACCTATTTTCCACCAACACCGCTTCAGCACATAGGAAACGGAAATAACCCCGTCATAGTCACCCAGCTCCTGACAGGACTGACCCCTGGGACCACCTACAAATATGCAGTCAGATCGACAAATGCTGCAGGGTCGCAGAATGGCAGTTGTGTCTCTTTTACGACTCTAGCTGCTGGGATACCTTCAGCGACCTTGACGACAAACAAACCGGTGTACAGTTTGGGTGAGGTCGTGGTCTTTACCTTGACCAACACGGGGGCTATCCCCATTGTGTGCAATGTTAATAACCCGTGGTCAATCTCCAAGAGAATTGGAGGGAGCTGGCAGGTCGTCTACATACCTGGCATTGCGATCCAGAACTGGACCTTGAACCCTGGCAATTCAAAGAGCTGGAGCTGGGCACAGAGCAGCAATGCTATGATCCCCATTGATGAAGCAACTTACAAGGTAGAGGTCAACATAACGGGCGTGGGCACCTGGTACACTCAGTTTGACATTGGTGGAGCAGGCGGGTTGGGTTCGCTCAAGATAGAATGTAATACCTCTGACTACAAGGTTTTCATAGATAGTGTGTATAAAGCCACCGCAGCCACCACCTCTGTCACGATCCATAACCTGACAACAGGAGTCCACGAGGTAAAGCTGACAAAATCGGGGTGCCAGGACGTCACAGAGACGGTCATCATCATCAGTGGCATGACCACCAACCTCTCCGTATCCATGACGTGCGGCGGTGAAGAGGAAAAAGATGATGACAATGATGGCATTCCCAACTCCAAAGACAGCTGCTACAACCCAGGATGTAACGTCGTGGACTCTAAAGGATGTCCTAGAGACACAGATGGTGACGGGATAAGTGACTGTGAAGATAGCTGCCCTGCAGAAAAGGGGGATGCAGCCAACAAGGGATGCCCTCCAGGTAGTAAGGACAAAGATGGAGACGGTGTCTCTGATGACACAGATGCGTGCTACAACCCAGACTGCACCATCGTGGACGCTCAGGGATGTCCCAAAGACACTGATGGTGACGGACTCGATGACTGCAAAGATGAATGTCCCTCAGACTATGGAGAAAAAAAGGACAAAGGCTGTCCCACCAAGGATGCAGACAATGACGGCGTCCCAGACGACCAGGACAGCTGCTACAACCCAGGATGCACGCGGGTAGATGCGAGGGGCTGTCCCTATGATTCAGATGGTGATGGTCTCAATGACTGTGAAGACAACTGCCCCACCGAATCTGGACCTCGGGCGAACAACGGATGTCCACAGCAAGGGTTCTGCATGGGTTCACTGCTTCTGACTCTATTTGTACTCATGGGAGTCTCCATGAGGAGACACTAACCTTTTTTCTTTTTTAATATACTGACAGAAGAGCAATTTTCTCAAAAATATTCTTCTGCAACAGTTTTCCAGAGCCAGAAACGTTAAAAAAATTTCTTATTTTCTCCTCCTTTTCCGGCATTAGCTCGAATAAAGAATCGTCACGATTTTTCAAATGCTCTTCCATCAGCTTCAAAACGTCCTCATCTGCTGCAGCGCCCACATACTTTCCTTTCTGTACCCCTATGTCAAGCGCTTTCTCGATCTGTTTCCTCCCCGATAATCGCACCAGAAACTCAATATGACGCTCACGGGCAATGTTCTCCCCCCTCTCAAAAGCGTTATCAGTGTGCACCTGTGCGAACTCTAAATGGGGGAACCCTGCCACCAGCTCAGTGTTGAAGAGTGCTGCCTTCTTCCCATACGTGTTCACCAATATTAGAGGGTCATCAACACCTTTTCTAAAGGCTGCGAACATGTTCTCTCCTATGACACCTCCCTTTAAAAGGATGCTGGTCTCCCTCCACACGAAGACCTTCCATCACACTGTTTTCAACAAATTACATGCATACCGAAAGGTATTTAAAGTATAAAATAAGATAAGTGCCTTGTATGTAAAAAAACTATACGAAACAGACCAGAGATATGATATCTATAATACCTGGGTGGTTCCCAAATAGTGCCCAGGTATGTCCTGCATAGTATGGGGATATTGCTTGTAAACCGTAAAGTTTATATATAGGTATTGTCTAGATAATATCATGATATTGGAGGGGTCATCATGAGACTCATATCGGTGAACCTGCCCGATGCATACGTCGATAGCTTGGACGAGCTTGTGGATAGTGGTTACTTTCCCAACAAGAGTGAAGCAATCAGAGCTGCAGTACGCGACATGATCAAAAACGAATTAGGAGGAATAAGACCCCGAGGAAAAATAGATGAGCCTTTTAGAGGTAGGAGGCGTTGAGATGAAGAGTATTTTAATGAACGCTGAACAACACATCAGGAAGGACAAGCCCTTTGAGGCAAACTTCGATGTGAAGGACAACGTGGGCAAGGCCAGGATTATTGTCGTCGGATGTGGTGGTGCAGGAAATAACACCATCAACCGGCTGGCAAAAATTGGTGGTATTAAAGGTGCAGAGACCATTGCTATCAACACAGACCGGCAGCACCTGGAGGTCACGCAGGCAGATAAGCACATCTTGATTGGCCGTGGGGTGACGAAGGGATTAGGTGCTGGCGGTGACCCTACTTTGGGGTACCAGTCTGCTGAAGAAGACAGGAGAGACATCAAAGAGGCTTTAGAAGGCGCCAACATGGTGTTTGTCGCTGCTGGAATGGGTGGTGGTACAGGCACTGGTTCTGCTCCCGTGGTGGCCGAAATTGCCCACGAGATAGATGCACTGGTCATTGGAGTGATTACCCTTCCCTTTAGGATGGAAGGGAAACACCGACATGAAAAAGCGCAGATTGGGTTGAAAGCGTTGCAGCGCACAGCAGATACGGTGATAACGTTAGATAACAACAAATTGCTGGAACTGTGCCCACATGCACCTTTGGACTACGCCTTTTCTGTGTCAGATGAGGTTCTCGCAGAGATGGTGAAGGGAATATCTGAAACCATACTGGAGCCCTCGTTGGTAAATTTGGACTACGCTGACGTGAAGGCTGTCATGACTGACGGCGGCGTCGCCATGATAGGCGTAGGAGAGTCTAACACGACGAACAGGGCGCGGGAAGCGGTGGAAGAGGCTTTACGAAACAGGCTTCTAGAGGTAGACTACACCAATGCCAAGGGCGCCTTGGTGCATGTGTCTGGTGGGCCTGACATGAAGCTGTCGGAAGCTTCTGCTGTGGGAGACTACATCAATGAGATGATCGGCGATGAGAATGCGAAGATCATCTGGGGAGCCCGTGTTGACGAATCACTCAGGGATTCTATGCGGGTGATGCTCATCATCACTGGTGTGTCCTCACCATACATATCAGGACGCAGACCAGCAGATGGTGGCAATGTGTCTATATCAGACATATTTGTCCCTCATGGAGGAATAGGAGGAAGCCACAACATCTACGAGTACCTGGGAATAGACGAGGTTGATTACGGCAGGTAGGGTTCATCTTTCGAAAACTACTTAAAGTTGAAAGCAGAGAGAGAACCATGAACCGGATGACGAAGTCAGCGAAGAGAGTCTTGGACATGCTGCGAGGTACAGAGCTGTCTCAGAAAGAGATCATCAGAAGATCTGGCATGACAGAGCGAGCAGTGAGATACATATTGGAGGACCTTTTGAACCATCAGTTGATAATAATGAAGAAAACACCCAAAGATAGGAGAGTAAAGTTATATTCTCTGGTATCAGATGCAGGATTTTGAGTTGTGGATCACTCTTATTCTTATTCTTTCCTATCTTATTCTTTCCTATCCCATCTTAGATAGAAGAACTTTGAGAAGAAATTCTTTCTAAGACATAACGTCCAAACCAGGATGATTCGTGTGTCTTTGAACCTCTGGACTGGTGAATCTGTGAACCTGTGAAACGAAAACCTTTTAATAAGAAGACAGGAGGTCATCCCATGGTACGCACACTCGCGTTCTTTGCTACTCTGCTGGTGCTCATATACTTACCAGCGCAACCTGCTCACTTGGAGGGTAATCCTCCCTTATATATCGAGAAAACAGAACAATTAACCACGTGGAGGTACGAGATGGAAACGTGGTGGAACCCTTTCGTCTCTGATAACATACTCTGGCTCTTCTACAGTGAGCAAGGCCTTGAAAACATGCACATCCTCGTGTACAGGAACTATGTTGGCGAATGGAGCTCTCCTCAACTCTTCTCTGAGAGTGGAGATTTTCTGGCAGCTCTTGAGGACGAAACCCTCACCTTTTTCTGGAGCACATCGGAGAAAAGAGAAGACGAAATAGTCAAAACCTTATGCACGGCAACGTACAGTGGCGAATGGTCTTCTCCCTCCTGTGTGGAGACTCCTCCACATCTGAGAGATGAATTTGTAGTGAAGCGCCCAAACGGAGAAATGTGGCTCTTGTGGGGCAGGATGGGGTTTTGGGAGTACCAGGTATTCCAGGGAGACCACTGGAGTGAAAAACAGATATTGGCTACCACAGAAGGGTATGACCAGATTTTAAAGGTTTGCAGCATCGGAGAGGATCTCTGGATTTTCTACGAGGCAGGTACCACAGACATCTACAGCAAGACAACGGACATCTACTACAGAGTATACCATGGGGGGGAGATTTCAGAGCCACAGCCGCTGGTTACACAAGGATTTCCCTACCTCCGTGATGTCGTGGGTCATGATGGCAAGGTCATGGTTCTCCTGGAAGTTCAGGAAGCTGGTTCAGACCAGAAAGCTCTCGTCTCCACAGTGTACGATGGGAGCTGGAGCCCTCTGGAGGCAGTGGCCGCTTCTGCAGAGAGGTACCTGTCTGGAGGGTCTGCCATCAAGATGGGTGAGAAGGTCTTCATATTCTGGAACGGTACAGCTGACAGTGCTGTGGAGCCCCCAAGAGTGGACATCTACTACAGAGTGTATGATGGGAGCTGGTCTGAAATCTACAATTTGACGCAGACACCCGACGTGTGGGAAGCGTCATTTACAGTAACAGAGTACAGTGGCAGGTTAATCATTATCTGGAGAGACAAGGACTCGCAGCTCGTTTCTGCAAGCTACGCCCGCCTGGGAGAGGGAGGAACATCTCAGAAGCCCAGTCAGCTTCAAACAGTAGTTCCCAAGATAGAACCTAAAGAGAAGACACCCAGTCCTCTTGCAAGGCTCGGGAAGTATGGTACACTCCTTCCTGTGGGAGGTGTGCTGGCTGCCCTTGCAGTAGTTCTGTATGTGAAGAGGAGACTATCCTCTGGAGAAGTAGAAAAACAGAAAAAGGAAAAAAAGAGAAAGAAAAAATAAAAAGAAGAAAGATAGTTGGTACTTGCATTTCTACATTTCTGCAAGCTCTCAAGCAGTAGTGTTGAGAAAAAGGGAAAAAGAAAAAAAAAGGAAGATATGAGTATTCATTTCATGTAGATTTACCCACTAATCGCATTGCAAGACCGTTCAATCCTTCCATTATCACTTTCGGGAAGAGGGCTACAACAAAGGCACCACCAGCCAGCACTTGAGGTCCCAAGGCTTCAAGAATATCTTCTGAAACAATTTGCTCGGCCACCAGAAAGAAAACTGCGGCCATCAACATCCCAAAGGGAATCCTGGCAAACTTTATCCAGATTTCCATGCCTTTGATCCAGTCCTTCTTGAGTTCCTCCAGATGGTCTGTCACTTTTTTGAGTTCTTCTTCCACATTGGAAAGCTCCTTTTTCTCTTCTGTCCCCAGTCCTCTCTTTTCCAGTGCATTCTTTTGTTCTTCCAGGCCCTTCTTGAGATTCTTTAATGTTATTTTCTTAGTACCCAGCAGTTTGTACTCCCCCAAAAGCGCACTGAGAAGATAGGCGACACCTCCAAGGAACGAGTACAGCAGAATATACGGGGGAGTAGTAACCTCTTCAGGAATTCCAAAAAGAGGTACCTTTCCCGTGGCAAGTGCAAGTCCAGCGTAGGTGAGGAACCCGAGGAAAATTGCAAGCCCAGCATCCCTCAGTGTGTGAGATTGGGACTCTTCACCATTCATTTAATCACCCCTTTACTCTTTGCGTGAGAGCTTATAACCTTTTCGGATTTTTCTAGCCATAGCCACAATTCAGTGAGTTGATGTCCTGGTAAGCTGGAATTTCAAACACATAGTAAACCTGAACAGGATCAGACTCTACAATTCCGTAACCTTGAGTATGGGTATCCATTATTAGAAGTAAGAAGCCCAAGAGAGGTACTCTATGAAAGATAAGGAATTTGATGCAGTGAAGATGATGCGAGATATTCGGGACAGGTTATGCATAAAGTACACGAGGGATTCTGATAGTGAAAAAAGAGACTTGGAAGAGATAAGGAAGAACTACGGAATAAGAGAGACTACCATTCTGTAGGTATATTATAGCATAACCAATTAATTTTCGTTATTTTGGATCTTTTGGAAACGTCAAAATAGGGATGGAGTCAACCAATGAATCAAAAAAGCGAGTCCCTCACTAATCATTAAAGTGGTTCTGCATGTTGGTTTTGCTATAACACTGACTTCTGCCTCAGCGCTCTTCTTTGGAGCCATGGCAACAGAGAGTGTTCAGCAGGCCAGGAGTTCATTCAATCTTTGTTGAAGCTCTCCTGAACCATGTACGAACATCCACCCAGGGTGCTGTCATAGGGGGCTTCTCCTCTGTCTGACCCGGCTCTTCTCCGTTACTCAGACTGAATTAGAAGAACGCATCCAGAGAGGTCTGCTTCCCCGTAGTTTCTGTAGCCTTTATCAACCTCTCAACTGCATTCTCCACCCGTGTCTGAGAGAAATCATGCTCTTCACAGAGAATTTCAAAAATAGCTTCTGGAGACGGCTTTCCAAACCTGATGGCATATTCTTCTGTTACCTTCGGAGACAAAAATAGTCCCTTTAACTCATCCAGTCCATAGTCAGAGAATTTTCCTTCTTTTACAGTCTTCAAAGCAGTCTTTGGCCCAATTCCAGAAATTCCCTCGTTGTAGTCGGTACCAATTAAGAGTCCAACCTCTACCAGCTGTTCTCTGGTAATGCCCAGCTCTCTTAGCAGAGTCTCAAGGACCACCAATTCAGTGTTAACTGTTATGTACACGTCCTTTCCCGGGAGCTTCCGTTTCCCTGTTAACGTGAGATTTCTCACTAATCGCGGCGCATCAAAGAGTAAAGAATCATAGTCTTGGGAGGCTGCCGCATACGCATCTCCTCTCCTGGCAATGAGAGCAGCCTGGGCCTCCCCTTCTGAAGGTGCCTGCACGTAGGGTATCCCCATGCCCCCCAGCAGGGTTTGAGCGTCTTTTATCATGTCTGACGTTATCCTCGACGTCTGCTGAGCATACTTTTTGATGTCCTCTGTCCTTCCTTCCTCTACTGCTGCCCTCCACTCCCTCCTGGCCTCCCGCTTGACCTCCTGCCTCTTGGCAATAGTCTCCATCTTCAGGGAAGGAGGTTCTCCATCAAACACGTAAATGGGATTAATTCCTTCTTCACGCAGGTTTACTGACCGGTAGAACAGCCCGGACAGGTGCGAGGTGACCCTTCCCTGGGAATCTTTCAACAGCTCGCCATCCTTCTGTCGGATGATGGCCAGAAACTGGTACAGTATGTTGAGAGCATCCACTGCCACTGCTCTCCCTCTCAACTGGGAGAGTTCGATCTCTTCTCTTTCCACGAGCTCTGCTAGGTTCACACCCATAGGAGTAGTGACACGTACTCCCATTTAAGTGTTTCCTGTGTTCATGTATTATGCTGTCAGGTGATCGTGTCTCCTGAAAGGAGTTCAAGAGTACGAACTTGATTCACTGCCATCAAGAAAAAAGTGAGGTTATTTCTCTCGATTGTCGCTTCAACTCGTACAAAAAGGAATGAAGCCTCCCGTATCTCTAACCCATAACCTTTTAAATCCACCTCACAACACACTGACAATGATTGAGACCTATGATATAACCAAGTACTTTATGAAACGGAAACAGGGGACAGGCATCTGGGATAGGATACTCAGGAGAGGTATTGAACCGGTGAAAGCAGTAGACCACATCAACTTAAAAATTAACAAAGGCGAGATTTTTGGGTTGATCGGACCAAATGGAGCGGGAAAAACCACTTTTGTTAAAATACTGTCGACTTTAATACTTCCTGACTCAGGGACAGCCTCCATTAATGGGCTCGATATCATAAGGGAGGACAGTCTTGTCAGGAATCAGATTGGCGTCCTCCCTGGAGAATTTTCACGGTCTCTGTACTGGAGGCTTTCAGGAAAACAGAACCTCAAATTTTTTGCTGAACTCTACAATATTCGAGATGATTCCCGTATTGACTATTTGATAGAGCTATTTGGCCTCGAAGAATGGGAAGATGAGCTCTTGATGCGGTACTCTACTGGCATGAAGCACAAGCTGGCTCTGGCCCGCGCTCTTCTGAATGATCCCTCAGTCCTCCTCCTCGACGAGCCAACTGCTGGTATAGATCCCCAGGCCAGTTTTGAGATCAAGAAACTGGTAAAAAGTGAACTTTCTGATAAGACTGTGTTGTGGACATCCCACAATCTGTATGAGGTTGAGGAGATTTGTGACCGCATCGCTATGATCAACAAAGGACGGATCGTTCTGGAAGGAAAACCAGATGATGTAAAAAGAGAAGGCCTTGAATATGAGACCATCACCCTCGTGGTGGAACCTGGGGAGAGCCATTGGTTTTCTTCCGTAGAGAATGCTGAGATTACCAACGAATACTTAGTGGTGATTACGTCTTCCAACTTGAAAAAGACACTGAAAAAGATCCTGGATATTACGGAAGACCACGGGATAACGATAAAGGACTTGAGGACGACAGCACCCACCTTAGAAGAGGTATTCATAAAGAGAATGGAAGAGGAAGCGTGAGCTCATCAAGACTTTTACCCTCAAGAATTAGAGGTACGCATACCTGTTACATCGGTGTCAATTCTGTGCTAAGGAATATAAGGATGTGGGAGTAAGGAGTTCGATGGTAGATGTCATAGTTGTAGGTGCGGGACCTGCAGGAACAATAGCTGCAAGAGTCCTTGCAGAAAAAGGACACAACGTTACTGTTTTTGAAAAAGGTCCCCTGAAAAGGGAAAAACCCTGTGGAGGAGGCATCCCAGAAATAGCGTTGAGGGAATTTTCCCTCGACTTTCAAGGAGGAAGAGCTGTGTACGGGGTGTTTATGTGCTCCTCGAAGAATAACACCCTGCGTATTGTGGAAGAAAAAAGGGGAGGTCTTTCCATCATGCGCTCGGAATTTGACTATTATCTGGTGGAAAAAGCGAGGGAAAAGGGGGCCGTATTCAGAGAAAACTCCTTTGGAGAACCTTTCATAGAAAAAGGGAGGTTGAGAGGAATAAAAACAGGAAAAGACTACTACGAGTCGGAGATGATTATCGTGTGTGACGGTGCGCCCTCCTGTTTTGCCAAAAAACTGGGGATTTTCACAGGTTCAGATGACAACCTGGCTGTGGGCTTCCAGTATCAGATGGCACTGGACAATGAGCTGATTGAAGAGCGTATTGGAAACACGCTGGAGCTGTATTTCGGGAACCAGTGGGTGCCTATGGGGTATACCTGGATCTTCCCCAAGGACGGCATCATCACGGTAGGTAATTCAACCTGGCTCACGGCACTGAGAAAAAAGAGGGTGAACCTCAAGGTATTTCTCGACCAGTTCATAAGAGCGCATCCTTTGGCTCGTGAAAAACTGAAAGGAGCTCGCATTCTGTATGCGCAATCGCACATGCTCTGTTTTCCAGGGGTGGTTCAGTCTGTGTACGGCGACCACTTTCTGATCGCAGGTGATGCGGGAGGGTTTACCTCTTACGCTACAGGCGGAGGGATTTACTATGCCATGATTTCAGGAAAAATGGCAGGGGAAGTGGCTGCAGAAGCCTTGGAAGAGGGAGATTTTTCCAGAAAATTCTTGAGAAGATACAAGAAAAAGGTTGATGAAAAGATAGGGGCTGACATGAAGTGGGGACGCTTTCTGAGAAAACTTTTCCTGAACAGTGATACGAATGTGGAGAACCTCATTGAAGCGATTCAGAAGGACAGGTGGGTGAGAGAGATATTTCGATTGCTTTTGGGAGAAGAGATTGGATATGATACATTTTTACTGCAGCTGCTGTTGCATCCTCACAAAATACTGAAATTTGCACTTTGATTAAAGGATCTAGAAAAAAGAAGGTGTTGACAGTAGTAGAACCTTTTCCATGACAGATCCTGTAACCCCATAACCATATTATGGGGTAACGAAAGGGTGATATCATGAAAAGCATGAAAAAAGGTGATATCATGAAAAAGGATGATATCATGGAAAAGTTGTATATTGGGTTGGATATACATGAAGCCTATATTACAGGAACAGCAATGAGAGAAAATGGACAAGTAGCCTTTGGTGGAGACT
>JADDYB010000042.1_pt1 | contig 34973 bp, 32 predicted proteins | sample 8641941 | NCBI WGS metagenome assembly JADDYB01 (sample SAMN16275377, study PRJNA637457) | freshwater sediment metagenome | isolation source: Lake Kineret sediment | place: Israel: Lake Kineret | collected 2013
CATAAAAGGGCACACAATGTAAATCTAAAGCCAAAAGAAGGAGAATATTCAGAGGATTTGTGGATTTGGCTTTAGATTTACATTGTGTGCCCTTTTATGGGGACAAGAATACAAAGGGAATAGTGGGAACAAAGAGAAAGAGAGGCACTAACTGGGCCTACCAGTACATGACGGTGTGTGTCACTGCCCCAAAAGACAAGTACACCTTAGCTGCAGTTTTTGTTCCTTCTCTTCCTGGCTGTGTGACATACCTGGTGAAATCCAGAATTTCTAACCATCAGAAATGTCTCTTTTCTTGTGAGATGAATTGCAAAGGGATACACACAAGGAGAAGGAGAGCACGTACACTTTGGCAATTCAACGTAAGATAACGCCCCATTTGGGTTCACGAATGAAGTACACGACCGTATTCCCGTCCATGTAATCAGTAATAATCTTTAAACTCATGAATCGGGAGATCATTTCATACAACTTCGTTTGCTGCCTATAATCTTGAGGAACAAAGATGTCCACCATGGAATACTCTTCTATCTTGTAGATAAAACATGTCGTGGGCATGTGTGAGAAAAAATCCACAATAGACTTTTGATAATCTGTTTTAAAGCAGAGATTCACACTGTCGTAGATACTGTTACCTCCAGGATAGTATTCCATCATGAAAGTACAATATTTCCTCAGATTCTGTTTCCATTCTTCGTATTTTCTCCAACTTATCTGATGTTCTTTTCTCAGGTCACTGAATTTCTTCCTCACATTAGGCCTGAAATAGTATAGAAATCCCAATCGGGGTAACACGGGTCATAATCGATAGTAGACTTCTCGACAAAATCTTTCCGCAAAAGCTCCTCCATTTTGTCAAAACAGCTTTCCCATGAGGTATACTGCACCTTCGAAGTGAAGATCTTTTCCCGCAATCCCTTCATGACAGTCCTCTCATACCCTGGAATTTGTGAAAAATCCACTTCCTCATCATAGACGGTCATAATGTCCCAGCCACCCTGAAAGACACAAACATAGCCAATGTTCATGTATTTTTGAAGCTCATTAAAAGCCCTCAGTTTGTCTTCGAACTGAAGCAGTGTCACTTTCCTATCACGATGGTACACTCCTAAGGTTGGGTTCCAGATGGCTCCCTCTTCTTCAGCCTCCTTTGCGTATCTGTCCACGGTGGTAATTGAACGGTTCAGCATTCTTGCCACTTTTTTGTTGGGTATCCATGGGTCTTCATATCTCAAGCTGTAGATCTGATATTTTAGATACTTCTTTTCTTCCTCAGAGAGTCTCTCCACGGTTCCACCACTCCTTATAGTGACGCCGCATCTTTTATACTTTCGTACTGTGAGAAAGCTTTCAAATTTCCTCTTCCCATTTCGTGTAGAAAAAGAAGAGCTGAGCCTTTACCACCTACCTTCTACAGGGTAAAAAACCTATATCTAATATGATATTATATTTATTAGATTATATTTATCAAGTTAGATTTATTATATTAATTTAATATTTATTCAATTATATTTATGAAAAATTAATTTTTTAATATTATATTACATTTATAATAATATTTAAGATATATTTATTTCTGATATTGTAAATCCAATAGAATATATTTTTTTATAACTATTAAAATTTTTATATAACATAAAATGTATTTATTTTTGTCTTGATGAAAGAATTCATAAAATTTTTGCACAAAGCTCCATAGGTGAGTAACTGATCACAATGCATTCTCCAAATGAATCTTCAGGTTTCAGTAGCTGTCTTGATCAGAGAAATGCAAGACTTCATAAAATTTTTGCACATAGCGACACAAAAACATCCTTTTAATCGAAGAAGGCAGGTTATTCAGCCCAAATGTGTGGTTTTACCACTACGGCTAACAAGACCCTTGAGTTCACGTTAACCTCATTGTGAAATCTTAAAGCAGTATCAATGACAAAGGAACAAAGGAGAAACCTATTTAAGCTTCTTTCATTCAGATCAGCCATGAAAACCCTCATCATATACGTGTCCTGCCATCATCACAACACTGAAAAGGTGGCCAGGGCAATTGGTAAACTCCTCAATGCAACTTTGGTCACCCCCGCTGAGGCTAACCTGGACAATATTTCAGAGTACGACCTCATCGGGTTTGGTTCAGGCATCTATTATGCAAGCATGGATAAAGAATTACAAGCACTCGTTGATAGACTGCCACCTTTGAACAAAAAAGCCTTCATCTTCTCTACCAGAGGCATGGGCCCATCCTCTATTTACCATAGAACACTCAGAAAGAACCTCATGAAAAAAGGATTTATCATTACAGGTGAGTTTTCCTGCAAGGGCTGGGACACCAATGGACCTTTAGCTTACGTAGGAGGGATAAACAAGGGGAGGCCGCATGAAAAAGACCTGGAAAAGGCAAGAGAGTTTGCTGAAAAACTAAGAAATATTCACTCGAGCCCATCTCGTGGCCTTTGATGCGCAAACACTTCAGAATTCAGAGTGTGAAGATGCCTCCTCATGTTACGGCAGTAACATTTTTCTATGACCTCAATCACCACTCTCACTCACCGTAGTTGAACTCGACCGTCTGAGGCCTCTATCACTGTCTACCAATACCAACAGAAAAGTTTAAATGATCTGCACAGCACTTCTCTCCATAACATGAAAGGAGGTGAGAAAATGGAATTCGAGTTGTCCATTGAGACCCTGGAAGACGTGAGTCCAAAGCACCCACTTATGGGTTGCTCCTCCAAACCACTCAACTTGTGCAAACTCTTCTGAGGATTCAAGGGGTTGTCAAATTAAGTGGTGCTGGAAATGGTGTAACCTCTTAAATTGTCAGTTTTTCTCTTAATTGAATCAATCATAGGAGCAACTTCCTCTATTCTGTGCTGCAATGTGAGGAGCACCATAAGACTTGACAACCCCGGATTCAAGATCAGATTTTACTTTTTTTTCTTTTTTTATTTCTGAACCTTTTCACCGAAAGGAGCAAACATCCCGCCTCCCTCCACAGATAAGTTTATATTCGCCCCTTTCATCGAACCTCACGGTGAACCTATGGAGCCAAAGAGCTACCCCGTACTCGTCGAGGACTTTTCCCTGTCCCGGGTTATCACAGAAAAGGGGGACAGTATCCTCCTCTATAATACAGCCACCCAGATGAAAGCACGCCTCAATGAAGCTACTTTTGAATTTGCCAAAAGGTGCAGAGGAGACAAACCTTTAGAAGAGATCATTTCTGAACTCGCCCACCTATCAGGAGAGCGCCCCGAGAAGGTCTACAAAGACCTTTCACCCCTTGTCAAGGTCATGGTTGAGAATGAGATGATTTATTCCACACCTTCTCCCCTCAATCCACCACGACCTGAAGCTTATGAGGCTGAATTACAGAGAAGGCTGTCAAGTGTTCAACTTGAGATCACCCGCCAGTGCAATTTGCACTGTAAACACTGCTATAACAACTCGGGGGCGAAAAGAGAAAATGAATTAACTGTTGAAGAAATGAAAGAACTAATAGACGAACTCGCCCACATAGGAGTTCTCAATGTACTGGTAACAGGCGGCGAACCTCTACTGCATCCTGATCTTTTTGAGATCATATCGTATGTGCGGTCCAAACCTATGTCCTGTATGGTGTTCACCAATGGTACCTTGATCACGAAAGAGGTGATTCACACTTTTAAAAAGTTGGGGGTGCTTTCCGTGACCTTGAGTCTGGATGGGTTCACTGCCCTCACCCATGATACCTTCAGGGGTGGGAAAAGTTTTGAAAGGGTAATCAAAGCTGTTGCCATGCTCAAAGAGGCAGGAATACCCGTAAGGATAAACATCAGTATGCATAAGGGCATCCTTGACGAGGTCTGCGATCTCCTGGAACTCTTGGGGAAGTGGGGGATTACTGAACATTACCTCTGGCCTATTTCCTACACAGGGAGGGCAAAGGGAGAAGACTTCACGATAACACCTGACGAGTACGAAAAAACGTTAAGACACATAAAAGAATATGAAAGAACTTCTGGAGAGGAAAAGAAAAGACTACCCTACAATCGGGACCAGACCACCTGCGGAATAGGGATGAGCAACCTGGTCATCAGGAGCACTGGTGTTGTTGTGCCCTGTCCTGCGTTTCCAGAAACCATGTCACTGGGAAGCATACGGGAGGAATCAGTTGCTGAAATCTGGAACAACTCACCCCTTTTGAACAAAATGCGGCACATGAGTCCTCTTGAGAATGAAAAGTGCAAAGAATGCCCACACGTGAAAGTGTGCGGAGGAGGGTGCATGGCAGAGATCTACAGGAGGACGGGAGAATTGGGGCACTGCGACCCCTTCGAGTGTGCATACTTTGAGGTGTACAGTGATTATGTCCCCGTCAAATTAGATAAAGAGTTCCTCTCTGTGGAAATCCGTTAGAGAGACTTTTGCTGAAAGCAAAGTGGTCTAATTCTATCTGTCTATCATACTTGACCTTGAGGTGAGGTTACTCCTTCCGGAGACGTGAGAGGTTCTCGTGGACAACATTTATATGGCGAGCAGTTCTATTGAGACGTACGTACACAGGATATGTCTCGTTACCTGAAGGTGAGTACATGCCTGAGGGAGTAAAAACAGATAATTTCATCATGAGAGTGTATCTGGAGACTATCCAGAACATTGTTGGACCTCATGGACTCACCTCAATCCTAATTTACCTGAACTTCGCCCTGGTTTCATGACAACAACTTGAGAGCAGTGTAGATCGCCTCGTGTTCCTTCGTCAGGGGGACTGTCCGGGTGGTACTCATGCACGTTTTCGTGTCAGTGAGCTCCACACTGTAGATAGTTTCTAACTCCTCCAGTGCTTTTATGGGGCTCATGGTGATACCCTGCGTTTTCAAGCGCATACCCATCCAGGAGAGGTGGAGGTAGGCTAAGTAACAGATGAAGACGTGGGCACGAACCCTCCTCGCCAGAAAGTGTCTCACCGGTTGGATGGAGAGGGTGCTCTTTAAAGACTGGAAGGACTTCTCTATGATATCCTTTTCGAAGTACTTTCGTACGACTTCTTCAGTGGGAAGATCAGTGTTCGTTATGATGACGTACAATCCATCGTACTTCTCTCCTTCTTCCACTGCCTCATGATCTACCGTGGGTGTCCCATTCGTCTTTATGTATTTATTGAGGCCTTTCTTTATCTTCGATTTATTTTTCAGTTTTTCTACAGCCTCTTCCAGTTCGTAGTACCTGTTCTGCTGGATTTGTTCCCGCAGTAGTCTGTTCAGGCAGATCAGCATCCTCACCGGTATGCCATTCCACTCATCTGTGATTTCTCTCACGTGGATGAACACAGAAGAGAGCTTACACGTGTCTTTGGATGTCATTTTCTGAGCTTCCTCGAGTGCAACCTGCTTCAATTTTTCTCCCCTCAAAGGAATGCAGGCTATCACCGAGAACCCTCTCTGTACAGCTTCCAGAATGTTACCCCTGGTGGCGACGCCCCTGTCGAAGACTAGAATGCACTTTTCCCGTGCGAATTCCTGTAATCTCTTCACGATCACGGGAAATGTCTTTGAATCAAAGACATTTCCATCAAAGAGGTGATGGAATAACGGTATTCCATACTGGGACTCCACAGCCAGCCCAATGCCAACTTGGGGGAGAGGTGAGCCATGTCCGCGTTTTGCCATCCACACGTTCTTTCCGCAGAAGTAGATGCTGGTGATGTCGTAGAAGAGGGAGCTAAGATCGCAGGTGCTCTGTATCCTTTCGTACAGCGACCTCTCTACAAACTGAATACGGGATTCTAAGTCATCCATGGCACTTTCGAATCGTTTACGTGAAACAGGTAATTCCAGACCTATGACATCAGTGTCGATCCACTTCAAAACCCGTGAGACGTTGTTCAAACTCTCAGGTCGCAATACGTGAGAATACACCAGCGTTAACACCTCTGGGGCATATTCCCCTAGAATCCCTTCCAACCCCAGGTCCTCTGTCACCTTCCGCAGCATACGAATAGGTCCGTGCAGGTACACCTTCTTCACTTCCACATTGGCTATATTCATCCTCGGGATCACCTTCCCCTTCTCATCCAGCTTCCCTACCGACCTGATGAACCGGTGCTTCACCTTTCCCTGTTCATCCCGGTACCCTTCAACCTCGCACAGGTAGGTGCCGCTCTTCTTCTTGATTTTCTTCACAAATGTCATGACATGACCTTTCATGACAACATTTATAAAGCTATCGGTTGATTGCGAATATTCCCAGAATTGAGCATAAACTACCTTTAAAATCTCATAAATCAATCTGAATTGTTACAAAATCCCATTATTTTGTTGGAATTTGACAGGACAATTGTCATGAAAATAGGGGTAAGCTCAGGTAAATTACAATGGGTTGGGAAAGTACATCGACAACTTCCCTCCAGATAACGACGAGGTAAGTATCCCTGAACAAGACCTCACGAATCTGTACCTCTCTCTCATCGAACTATTTGGACAAAAAGGCGCTCGCGGCCTTCAATTACGGGTAGGAAGGGAGAATGTCCGGAGAGGACTTGAGAAGCTCTCAAGGACAGCGAAAGCTATGCAGTTAGCAGCCTTTTTAGTTCCTGAGCCAAAGAAAATGCGCATCGGCCTGGAAAAATTGATAGAAACGGTGGTGCAAAGGTCTGTCTATCCTACAGATGAAGAGAAGAATCCTTTCCTGGAACTGCGAGAAGAGCAAGATTGCTTCATCATTATCTACCGGAATTACTGGGAGAGTAAGAACGTAGTGTCCCAGAGCCCAGTGTGTGGCATTTTCGTTGGCATACTCGACGCTCTAATGGAGTGGATCACGGGGGTATTGGCACGAGGCAGAAGAGATCGAATGCAAGGCCATGGGGTGCCCGTGTGATACGTTCAGGGTTTTCAAGGCTCCCAGAAAAGTATGACATGGGCTGTGTGGGGCAATGTGTGTCTGGATTGAGGGAATGTCGTGTATTCTGTCAATCTGAACTGAACTCAGAAATTCCATTTATTTCTTATTTTCCCTTTGAATTTTCAAATTCATCTGGTGAAGGAATTGGTACTTCCCCTTTTCGTATTTTTCTGTGTCATTTCTCATGAATGCTTCAACATAGTCTACATTTTCTGTTATTATTGATTCATCAGGGATAGTCCCATGTCCAGGAATGACAGTAGTAGCGTCAATGCGGAGGTACTCCTTTAACGTGTGGACGTATAGTCCCAGAGCGTCACTGAACAAATAGGGGATGGGTTCTTCAATGTTATCACCAACGAAAAGAGTATTATCCACGTGATCGAGACAGGATGCTGAGTCCTTCGTGTGTCCTGGAGTGTGGAAGAAGGTCACATCCTCATCAGGAAAGAATACACTCTGCGTAAAGGTTAACGTGGGGAGGACAATCTTAACATTTCCCATCTTGTACTCTTCGTACTGCTGTAGTTCAGATTCTGCTTCTTTCATAATTGTTTCTCTGCACAAGGTGTGAGAAATGATCACTGAAGAGGGGAAGGCACAGTTCCCCCAGATGTGATCCCAGTGAGAATGAGAGTTGAAGACAACGAAGGGTTTCTCCTCAGAAAAGGAGCGTACATGACTTTTCATTTCTTCCATGGAATCAGGACCCAGAAATGTGTCACAGATGAATAGGTGATCTTTCCCATTAATTACGAAAACATTCGTAGGACAGTTATCCAGCTCAAAGAAGGTGAAAAGAAACCCTCTCTTCCCAATTTCCTGCACTTTCATGCACTCACTCCTCATCTGGTCTGTATGAAAACGTGCGTGAACAACCTCTCCATTGTTTAAATAGTTTTGGCCATGACCCAACCAGGATTTTGATCCTTATTTTGATCTGTAGAGGTTGTCCCATAATGCATTTTCAGCGCTCCCTCCTACCCATATATGTTCTCTCCCCCTCTCATTCCCTCTTCCTTTCTTTCTCACTTCTTTCTTATCCCCCCTTTTTTTTATTTTCTTGTGTTTTTTCTAAGTTATTGCTTTGAGTGCTGTTGCTAGATCGATATGGTGACTCATGGTATAGATGAATATCTTCTCAATGTTTATGGCGATGCAGAGGAGGACAAACTCAATTGTTGCTTTCTCTTCTCCTCTTAAGAGGAAATGAGTGAATTTCTTATTGAATTTCATGTTGCCGAAGGTGGGCTCTGCTGTAGTTGACCTGTCTTTTTTCATGTGGATTCCTTTTTCCGTTTTCAGTCTTGAGCGCATCGCCTCCAGGAGAGGTTCACGGAGATCTCGTGAGAGGGTGCGGGTTGCTGCGCGTGTGCATTTCTCCTTCAGGAGACAGGTGGGGCAGTCAGCACATTTGTAGATTCTGACATCCGGGTTCTCCTTCCGTTTTTGGATGTGACTGAAGGGAAGTTCGTTCCCTGCTGGACAGGTGTAAGAATCTTTTTCCCCATTGTAGGTAAATTGTGATTTTCTGAACCATTTTGTTTTCTTTTTTTCTTCTTTCCTGTAGAAGTTATCGGGAATATACCCTGCTATGCCCTCAGACTCTAAGTACTCCAAATTTTTGTAGCTGAATACACCTGCATCTGCCCCCCAGTTTTTGGGAGTACCTACACGCGCTTTTACCTCCTCTGTTAAGGGGACCAACTGGTAGTGATCTGTGGCCTCATCTGTTAACCTGCAGGCTACGATGACCTTCTCTTTCCCATCAACAGCTATCTGTCCATTGTAAGCTGGCTTTTTTGTTTTATCAGAGAACTGCATGATGTTAGCATCAGGGTCGGTAGTATTAATTTTCTCCTTCTCTTTCTCTTTCTCTTTTTCCTTCTCCTTTGAAATCTCTTGTATTTTCTCTAGCTTTTTTATTTTCTCTATTCCCTTTAACAAGAGGGAGACCTTCCCCTCACCTGTGTAAGGATTTCTATCGCCATACAAAGCATCTTCTTTCTTATCTGTATCTTCTATTTCCTCCAGCATAACCTTCACTTCTTTTTTCAATGTTTCAATTTCTTTCTCAATCTTCTCTTTTGTCTTGCTGTTCTTCACTGAAGCATTGGCACGAATCTTTGAGCCGTCTGAAAACACATCTTCCAATCCCACCATGTCCAACCCTTGAGAAATTTTCACTATTTGATCAAAAATTGCTTCTATTTCTTTGAGATGATTTCGCCTGAATCTGCAAATAGTTCGAAAATCTGGAGTCTGTCTCCCAGATAGATACATGAATACCAATGAATCTTTTAATAAAGCTGCAATTTTCCTGCTGCTCCTGATCCCACTCAACTGTAAAAAAGTCCCTCGATTCTCTGAAAGCCAAGACCAGGTAACCCCCAATAGAATACCTTTAAATCCCCCTGAGAAACGTGCAAAGTATCCATGAACCTAACCACGAAAGACATAGAAACCCTCGTCAAACCCCTGAATCAACCCCTCACCTCAACTGAGGTCATCCATCTTTTCAAACCAATCCTCGATACAAAGTGTCCCTTCGCCAACCTGGACCTGCTCGGCCGAAAAATCGGCCACCTGCACAGTAACAACCCAGATAATCTCTTGAAAATCCTTGACACTCTCATCGAATACAACGTCATTGGCAGCTACGTCATTGCAGGACAGGCACTCATCTCACTCCTCCCCCATGATTTTGAGAGAGCCCTCACCAAGAGCAAAGAGTACATTATCACCGGGGATACCTGGTACATGTGTGACATCATCGGAGAGCGCTGCATCGGTCACGCCGTCGTCAACTACTTCGACCACACCGTAGTCTGGCTGCAGAAGTTCTTCGAAGATGAGAACAGATGGGTGAGAAGAAGTGCGGGAGTAGCAATCCACTTCTTCAGCAAACGGGTTGTAACCCAGCCAGAAAAGACCAAAATCCTCCTAAAATTAGTAGAACCCTTCATCGAAGAAAAGCAGATCGATGTGGTGAAGGGCATCGGGTGGGGACTAAAAACTATCGGCAGGCACCACCCGGATCTTCTGGTAAAGTTCTTGAAAAGGCAAATTGACACGAAAAAGAAGATTTCAAAGGTTACATTGAGGAAAGCAGTGACATACCTCGATGAAGATAAGAGAAATTTGATCATGAGCAGTCGATAAGATTCCACTCTGGCAGAATGTACAGTGATCGTTCCTTCTCTTTCTGGCTGTGTGATATCTGGAGAGATCCAGATTCTAACCATCAGAAATGTTTCTTTTCCTGCGAGATGATTTGTAGACGACAGTGAAACCCAGGAATACTGCTAGTGCAAGGAGTATACTCCCATAACAGGGCCCCCCTGGCGGCGTCGTTGGAGGAGGTGTCGTTGGTGGTGGAGTAGGAGGTGGAGTAGTGGGTGTAGGTGTCTCTGACGGCACACTCACCTCACCTTTGTACGCTCCCCACAACTCTAACGACTGGAACGGATTGTAAAAATACCCCTTAACCTCGGTACGAATGATGTCAGTATGTGCAGTCTATACCAGCCAGACAAAGGGAGCATCTTCCTTTACAATCAAGAGGATTTTGCAGTACAGGTCCTCTCTCGCATCTCTGTCCGGTTCCCACTTTGCCTGGTCAATCAGAGTATCCAGTTCCTTATTCTTGTAGTCTGAACCCCATATAGCCTTTGCATTGGTAGAGCCGCACAAACTGTCCACGTAATTATCCGGGTCACCATAGTCGGGGAGCCACCCGGTTATGATCATGTCTGTCTCTTCATTTCTGATCGATTTGTACATCTTACTCCAGGCAATCTCTCTGATCTCCAGTTTAAATCCTATTTCTTTCAAACTATCCTGCAAGTGTGACGCAATTTGATATCGCACTTTATCTCCTGAAATTACTGTAATTTCTGCACTCAGCATGGCACCAATTGAGGGATCAATCCGATAGCCTGAAGCATTTTTTGAGACATACCCTCCCTTGTCCAGGAGAGCATTGGCACCTCTTCTGAGAGACTTCACCCATCACCACGGTGAGGATTTTGCAGAGGAGCTCGTGAATAATTGATTATCAAGATTGCTAATCAACCAAAGGGAGATGGAAACCGAAAAAGAGTAATCTTTAAATAGAAACTCACCTCAAAAAGAATATGGCCCACAAATGTGGAGAATGTATCCACTTCATAGACAAGGAAGACACCCTGTACAGGCGAAAGAATGTGAAGTATTGTGAAGTACACGATGCTTACTACATAGAAACCCACATCCAATGTGATTACTTCGAATCGAAAGAAGAGAGAAAATCGCTCATTGAAAGAATATGGAAGTAATGTAAGATTTTTTTGACGTGTACATGAATTCTGCAGACAGTATGGGTTCAACAGGTTACCCTCATTCCTTCAATAGGTCGTCAACCAGAACTAAAGAGTAAATTATTTCTCTGCCCACTTTGCAACCCTTTCTGGAGAGACTGCAGACAAATGCGGCTTAATATCCAGGACTGGTGTTCCATCAAAGGCATCCAGCCCTTTCACAGTCAGTACATTCCCCTCTCTTTTCATTAACTCCACTACTGAGACGCCAAGCGGGTTGGGCCTCACTGGAGCCCTTGTAGCAAAAACACCCACCAGGGGAAGGTCTTCCCTCCCTTTTGGGTGAACCTTCAAAGAGGATGTCAAAGACAGGTGAAAGGCAAAAACGACGACAATGTGGGAGAACTCCTCTAACCCTTCCAGTCCCTCCTCAAGCTCCTTTCTCACGTGAATCTCCGAACAAATGTCTACCCACGTCTCCGGCCGTTCGTGTATCCCGTTTCTCACCACACCAATGGGGGCAATGGTAGTGGACATACTAACTGATGGAGCACTTTATCGTCCCTTCGACCTCTACTTCAACTCCTTCGTCTAACCCTTTCTTCTCAACAGCCCTGACTCTGCCTATGTAGAGGGGTCTGACCTGAATGCGCACTGCCACGATCTCCACTTCGTCCCAGTTTTTCATCTTCTGCAGAGAAACGTTCTTCTCACAGATTTCACAGACGAGACCCCCTGTCTTTGACAAGAGGTCTTCTCTCAAAATAGGAGTCAAGAAAATGCGGGACCCCTTCTGTGCAGATGAAAGTGCCTTGATGTTGTGGGCACTTTTAATCTCTAAAGACAAGATTGGTCTTGTCACGAGAAGGTCGTACACTTTTCGGGAGAGCCCCGTTACTGCAGACATTCTGCTCCTGACGAGGGTGACACTCGCCAGGTGTTCAGATACGTACATTCTCACCATGTTCTCACCTGTACATGGGGACGTATTCTCCCCCTTCTTCTTTCTTGGGCATCTCTTCAATCATCTGCTGGTATTTTTCCTCCACAGCCTGCGCTTCTTCCAGGAGTGGTTTTATATCGATCTTCAAATTGAGCATGCGCCCTAACTCTTCTACCAGCATAGCAGAGGCGCGGGGGTCAGGCACATTCCCCATCGTTTCAGCCAGTAACCCAATACCCGGGATGTTCAACCGCTTGCATTCTAGAAGGAGTGACCCTGAGGCACCGACGATGCTGCCAATCTTGAGAGCTTCCACCGTGACATCTGTCAAGTAGTCTTTCTCTGTGGCAGCTGCGTACACTTTTTCTCCCTGTTTCCCTATGCCGATACCAGCTAAGGATATGGACCTTTTGACATTCTTTTTCTTCAAGTATTCTGCAATATCTCTCGTGATCTCGAACACTGCCTCTGGCGGCGGCGGAATGTCAGCGATGAAGATGGCAATATTTTCGTGGGTGTGGATGCGCAGGGGAGGGATGATACTCCCCTCGTAGACAATGGATAAGGCTGGAAGCTTGTCAGAGATTATGTACCCTGCCATTTCCATTTCGAGAGCAGAAACCATGTAACTACCTGCAATGTGGCCGACGAGGCCCACGCCAGGGAAAGCTTCAATAGCAGTACCACCATCGAGGTCTATGACCTTTTTTTCTATAATTTCTGCCATGGTGAGTGTTTGTCACCGAGATTTATAAACTTTTGGAAAGGAAGATTTCGAGGGGAATGTCGACGAAATGCTCAAGGGTTAAAATGAGGATGGAATCTGAGGTTGCCGTGATGATGTTGAGGTTCCGTAGAAGGAGATCAACTTCTCTGGTCAGTGTACAAGGGTAGTTATCCCTGACGTAGTGACACAATTCGCCTGAGTGGGAGACCTGTTTATCGAAGTAGAAGGTAACAGTTTTGGGAGGGTATTTCTTGAGGATGACAAAGATTTCCTGCAAACCTTTTTCTGTATTTTCAGTGATCTTGTACTTTCCGAAAATGCCCTGGGTGTCTCTCAAGACGGAGTCGTCACACAAAATTGCTTCATTTTTGAGGACAGCTTCTGTCGTGATTAAAACGTTGAACCCATCTATTGCCAGGTCTTTTCCCTGGATTTTTTCTATGGGAAGTCTTTTTTGTAACGTTTTGGCGATGGTATCATCGGAGAAGACTGACCGGGCGAGGAAGTGGCGGTCTTTCATTTTCAACTGATAGTGGTTGCACACGAAGGTGATGGCGGATGGTTTTTTGTAGCCGCGATTTAAGAGGTATCTGAGATCTTTGATAGCGTCGTGGAGGGACATGGTTTAGTTTGTGTGATGGCTCATAAAAAGCTGCCCTTTCAAATTAGCTCTCGTAGAATTGTTAGGAAGCTGGGCTCACCCGTCACCATCTAAATGTTCCAAGGAGAATAATGAAAGGTAACCTTTTACAGCAGAAGGACCTAGAGAAATTGGGACCGAGCTAAAATACTTTTTGCTCTGAATATTCACCTAGCATTATGAGGTTGTCTTCATCTTCTCAGCACAGGATATTGATCAGTAGAGCTGTTGAAACCTTTCTGAATTTGACCCGAGTATGATAGGGTTTCCATACTGGAGGAATTCCTCATTATGTGTGAAGAGTATGACCTGGTTATCTAATGCAAGCTCTTTTAATACTGCAAAGATCTCTCTAAGCCTTTTCTCGTCTGAAGTGTAAAATGACTCATCAAACAATAGAGGTAAGTTCCTTCCTCCACTCAACAGCTCTGACAAGGCAATTCTCAAAGCTAAATAAACCTGGTCTTTGGTTCCCTGACTCAAAGAATTAACACTGATAGTTCGGTCTCGCAGTTCCACAAATGTTTCCAGATCTTCTCTTCTAATGGAAATTTTCGTGTATTTTCCCCGCGTTATCCTTTTCAGAATCCTTCCAGCGTTCTCTTCCATTTGCGGAATAAACAGATCTCTTAAATCTGCATACACAGAGTGTATGGTATCGAGTGTTATTTGATCTATCTCTTTTTTGGTCTCCAGTTCCTTTTTCCGGTCTCTTAGTGCATCCATCTCACCCTGGATTCTGTCTTTTTCTCTCTTTCTTACTGTAGCATCTTGCAGTTCTTTTTCTGAGTTATCACTCTGTTCTCTGAGCATTCTTCCCTTTTCCTCCAGCTCCTCTCTCATACGTTGAACAGTCAGATCATCTTCTTCCAGCAGGTTTGGATCTGTTCTGTGAATGGCAGAACGCAAATTATCTGCATCATTCTGTTTCTGGAGTATTCTCTTTTTCAAATCCTCATTTGTCCGTCCTTGAAGGAGTTCTGCAATTTTCCTTTCATACTTTTCCTTCATTTGATAGAGGTACTCAGTTCCTTTGTCCCTGTAGCTGCTGCTGAGTAGGGTCGTAATCTCTCTTATTCTTGCTGTAGTATCCTGGATTTTGTTTTCCATTTCATGCAAGTTCTCTCTATCATTTTTCAGCAGCTCTTCAAGAGCTAGAATCCTTTTTGCTGTATCTTCTTTCATCTTTGATCTTCCAAACAAAGAACCAACCCATCCAAAAATCCCGCCTTTCTGAGCTAGCTCATTCCTTTCCTTTTTCAATTCTTCTTCTCTTTTTTTAATGATGGAAGCAAGTCCTTCCCTTTTTCCTTGAGCCTCTCCTGACTTGTTCTGGAGCTCTTGAATCTCTTCCACCTTGTCAAAGGGAATATCTGCAAGATAACTTTCAAAGTCCTCTATCTGCTCCATTTTCCTTTTTTCTTCTCTAATTTCTTTCGTGAGCTCTCCATACTGAATGTGGCTGTTACAAGCTTCGAGCATTTTCTCATTTTCTTTTAAATCTTCTCTGTAAACCCTCGCCTTTTCAGTCAATTTCATGTATTTCTCGTCTATCCCTGCGTAGAAACTCAGCCCTCGTTCACGTTCCTCAATTTCATGAGTGAGATCGGCCACAGCTCTCTCCATGCCAGAAATACTCCTTTCTAAAATGCTCATCACGTCCTCGGTAGACCTTTCAGCAGGCTCTGCGAATGCAACGTGCATCTGGTTTTTTATGATCTCTTTACTGTCCATTTTCCTTAAAATTTCCATTTCATTGTGCTTGACTATACTAGAGTTCTCCAGGACTGTTTTACTAGTAGTCCCGAAATGTTCATTCAAGATGGTGCGGACCGCATCCGGGTCCTCCACGATGGTGGTACTGCTTTCAAGTTTCGTTTTCACCTCTGGATAGAGAGTGCGGCTCAATCTGTATTCCTGCTGTGTGTCAGTCTCGTAGCGTGCCTCGATTGCGCTGTACTGTGCATCCCAGTTTTTTAGATTGGAAATCTCTTCCCTGTTCCCCGTTAGAGAAAATATGAGAGAATCTAGAATTGTTGATTTTCCTGATTCATTGGGACCGCAGATAATGTTTAGACCATCCTGAAAGTGAATTGTTTTCTCATCAAAATTCCTTATACTTTTCAGGGTAATGGTGAGAAATTTCATGATTTCACTCTCCCCTCCAGGAGTTCTGTACCTCGGTGAAAAGCCTTTATGAGGAGTTCTCTCCTTTTTTCGTTCTCTTCACCGTCGATTTTTTCTGTCATTTTTTCTTTGAATGCTTCCGTGACAGTTTTTATACCTTTCCTGGGTTCCAAAGGCCCACCTCCCATCTTTATTCGTTTCTATATTATAAAGGTTTTCCCTGTTTCTTTCCTTTATTGCGTGTTGAGAGCAATCCCGTGGATTCTCCACTGCTTCCCGTGATGTATACTAAATCTACGGAGAACCTGCCCTTGTACACGGGATTGTTCATCACTACCTGCATTTCCTTTTCAAATCTAAGTGCATTTTCGGCCTCTAGATGAGTCACTAGAAAAAATGCTTGCCACCTCGTAGATCTTCGATCAATTGTCCCATTCCTGTTTTCTCAAAAAGAAATTGTGCTGCAAATTGGCGATCCTCTTCCTCAACGCCTAGAATACCCACGAGAAGTTTGAATCGTTCTTCATCTAGGTTCAATATTGCGACACATTTCATGAGTTCGGGAAACCTGGCAATAATCTTTCCAGCTCCCTTCCCAATACCAAATCGATTGAAGTTATGAGTAATAAAAAGACCAGCACTGCCTTCATGGTACAGAGTCTTGGCAAAGACTGCAAGAGTTTTTCCTATTGGTATTACACTGTCCTCCTTTTTGGTTCTGCAGACTTCAATCCAGAAATCTTTAGAATCTATTCGAACTGACCAATCCAGAAATTTTTCGACTTCTTTCAAACCTGATATCCTTTCAGTGAGCCACTTTACTTCTTCAATTGTCTCTGCACCTTGAATCTGAAACTCATTTCCAGGAATGAATCGCAAGAGCAACCCCACAACTTCCTCAAACTTCTTGCCAAGTTCAATTGGACTGAGATTCTTCATCACTTTCTTAGACTCTTTCTCCAGTTTTTCTGCTATCTCATTGTATTTTTTAGCAAGTTCCCACTTCTCATCACCTTTGTTCAGAGCATATGATATAACATCACTCGGCATTGTTGAGGGTGCATTGAACCCCTCTTCAATGTGCCGACTTTCTGTCTCTGAAAAGCTGAAATCATAAGCGCGTTCGTAAAGGTGAAGAATTTTTTCCAGAATAGTCCGTGCCTCCTCCCGTGTTGGAAGACTCAAAACAGCAGTTGCGTCCTTCACTTTTCGTGTCAATCCGGAAGCATCTGCCTCCTGACTCTGAAAACACTTCTCATAGACGTGATCTGTAGCTGCAAAGAGGAAGAGGATCTTTGAGAATCCAGTATAGTTGACGAGATCCACAAGCAGTGATCTGAGTTTTCCTTTTTGATTTTCTGACAATTCGCTAAAGGCATTTTCGAGTTCGTCAATGGCAAATATTGCAGGTTTCTGGCATGTCAAGAGTCTTACCACTGTAGCAAGTGCATCCAGTGCATCATTATCTCGGACATTCTTGACCAATTTTAAGCCGCATTTCAGTTTGGGAAGGACAGAAGAACTTGCACAAAGCCAATTCCAGGCATCTGCATTATCCTCTGATAGACCTGCCAGAGCTATTGCTGTACCAGTGTGTCCTCCTTCTGAAAGAGTTCTATAGATCTCTAAAGGATCTTGCGAGAGACCTCGAAGTGCTTCTGTTATTGCCTGTCTCCCTACTCTATTAACAAAGAAGCGGAAGAGGTCCTCTGCTGATGTGGAGGATTTCTCCTGATAGACAAAAAATACTTTATCTCCGTATTGTTCTTTAAGGTACTGAATTATGGCAGTTTTACCCGCTCCCCTCGTAGCATTGATGACAAGAAATCCGGGTATGTTACATAATGGAGTTGAGATTGTTTTCAGCGTATCAGTGGCTCTGTCAATGATCCTTGTAGCAGCCCGCGTCTTCACAAAGATAGATGATATTCTTTCAGGGGGAGTTTTTGTGCGAAGGCGTACAAGAATGGCCCTGCTTTCCTCCTGTGACAATTTTTCTTTCATAGGCCTACAATCCCCCGCTCCAGGTAAATTCTAGACACTTCTCTGCCATTTTCTAGCGTTAATCCAGGCTCACCAGGAAATGGACGCAAATCGACAATTCCAATGAAAATTTTCGGCATTTCGAGAATCCATTTTTTTGCCAATGCTTCTGATATCCCTATTTTTGATTCTAGTTCCTCTAATAAAGGTAATATGCTGGTACTTTGTTTATATCCTCCAGTTTTGCGTAGGTAGATCTTCTGAAGTGTTTCTACAAATTCAGAGAACGAAGGGAGTTTTGCAGGTTCTTGAGAGTCAGGTAAAGGTCTCCTGACAAGGAAATAATTTTTTCCTGATTTTCTTAAGTAGCCAGTATCTAAGAAGTGACTAATCGCCTGTTCTTTTGAAAGAGGTGCAAATTCTGGAAGATAATACTTCTTAGTCTCTTTTTTTCCACCTATTTCTTTAATTTTTCCTTCAAGTATCAAAGCTTGAGCTAGGTCTGTTTCAGGTTTTTTGAGAGTGATCCCATCTTTTCCTGCTTCTTTGATCTTTCTGTATACTATTTCAAGGACAAATTCAGAAGCATAATATTTTTTATCTACTATTTTAACTTTCCCTTCATGTATCAAAGCTTTAGTCAGGTCTGTTTCAGGTTTTTTGAGAGTGATCCCATCTTTTCCTGCTTCTTTGATCTTTCTGTATACCATCTCAGGGCTCGGTGCAAATTCGGGAGTATAGTATTTTGAACCTACTTTCTCGATTTTTTTTTCTCCCACAAGTTCCTGAGCATATGGTAATTTCCTTTCATTGGCTTGAATCTTTTTTCCATTGTGACCTTTTCCTCGTATTTCCTCATAAACTGAATCTTTCGTGATATTTGATTTTGTTCTCGATTCTTTTGTCATGTTATCCCCTCCTTATTTCAATGGATGTTCATTACAGTGCCAAGAAGTCTTCATTCTTGTCACTTTCCCAGGGATATTTCTTCCCGCCTGGTTCGGTAGGCTTGGATTCTGGCGAGATTTCCCTATCCAGAACTGGAATTCTCTCTTCGTACAGCTCATGTTGAACTGAGGTTTCCGGCTCCATTACCTCTACTATGGTGGAAATTTCTCTACAAAGTCTTTTGAAATCCACTACAAGGGTTCTGCACATCCTTATCTTATCTTCAAGACTTTGAACCTTTCGCTCCATGCTCAGTTTTTCCTCTTCCCAGGTGCCATATCTCTCCTGATATTCTCTGAGGTACCTACTCTTATCATCAAACTCTCGTTGGAGGCTCTCCATCTTCTCAGAGAGTTCCTGTATTTTGTATTCATATTTCTTCATCTGACTCTTCAGATAATTCTCCTGATCTCTGTTGTTCTCATCCAATGTTTTTATTTGTCCTTCGAGTCTTCCTATCTTTTCGTGCAGCTCCTGTTTTTCCTTCTCAAGCCTCTTTGTATCTTCATTCAACTTTTCATTTTCATCTCTCAGCCTCTCAGCAATTGCCCGACATTCCTCAAATTTCTGTTTCGATGAATCCCTCTCATCCTGCAGTTGAGCCATTTCTCTCCTCATCGATTGTATCTGTTCCCACAAATTACGAATTTCCTCCTTTTTCTGGTCCAATTCAGTGTTCAGATCAACATTCCTGCAATGAAGCTCACTATTCTCTCTCCTGGCATCCTCATAACGCTTCTCACAATTTTCCAGCTTTATCCTTAACTCTGAAAAGGATTCCTCAGATCCCATCAGGGGGCTTCTTTGCTCTGATTCCCTCTTTTCTTCCTCATAGAATCCAGTGTCGTTCATTCCCACTCCTCCGTCCCTTTCTAAACCCTGTACTATTTAAACCTTTCTGTAAATCCCAGAAACAGCACTAAACTTCCATTTTTGTAAGTATTTCATCCTAACCCTTTATTTTCTTTAAATACATTAAAGGAAGATAATAATGAAATAGATAATGCAGGTGCTGCCCACGAAACGTTTAAGACCTCCTCAAAAAAACAACGCACATGAAAAATCGACTAACCTTTGTCATACTCATCATGATAACCTCCGCCTGCATCATCCAGTGGAGTGCAGAAGACTGGAAAAACAACCTCTCCTTTGTTACCCCACGCATGGACCAGGCTGCCTTAAATCTCATTACAGAACTCCCCAACGTTCAAGATCTCCCTGTAGGGACCCACGTTTCCTATGATGTAACTTATGAAGGTTCTCTCGAGAAATTGAACATGCCCTCCCACATGAAAATAGAATTCACCATCTCAGGCAAAGACACCATTAACGGAATAACCTGTACCATCGTCAATATGAACATTGATATGGAGATGGTTTCTGAACCCGTAACCGTGACCTTTCACGGCAAAGAGTGGGTGGATACCACCGGGGCTCCTGTACGAATGGAAGGAGAAGCCGTGGGGGAGACTGGCGGGCAGGAGGTGCCCATAATTTTCATCATGGAACGAACAGGGGAGGAAGTAGTTTCCGGGCACGAGTGCTGGGTTCTCTCGACGACGCAGAAAATGGAAATCGGTTCTGCCACAAACGAGGTGCACATCATCAGATACCTTGACAAAAAAAGTGCCACCGTCATACGGCTGATCACAGATGTCTTAGGAAAAGAGGTAGATACTGGATACATGGAACCTTTGATTCCTACGGAAGAGTTGCAGTGGGAACTGGGCGGCACTGAGACCATACAAACGAAAATGGGAGACTACAAATGTCAAATCATCTACTTAAAGGAAAAAAATGAAACACGAGGAACTATGTGGGCAAACAAAAAAGTAAAGGCCCCCCTAAAATACGTATTCTCCTACAGAAAGGGAGATACATCACTAGAAATGGTCATGATCCTTCTCGAATACCGGTTAGGTGAATAGTCTCAAGAACCTCATTCAACCCATCACCAATCTTCGAAACTCGGTGGATAAATCATGAGGTAACCATGATCTGTAATTTTTCATTTTTGGGTTAAGTGCGCAAATTCTCAAACCTTCTCCACTCTCTCAATGTAACCCATGATTTCTCACGTTCATGACTGACACAGGTTCCAAATTATCCACCGTCAATCGAATTACATTCAACCTGAAACCATTTCATGAGCAAACTCTGCAGCTTTCTCTAAGACGATCTCCTCATCGACTGTTGTAACGTTTTTATTCTCCAAGATAATCTTCCCATTACAGATGACGGTATCAACGTTCCTGCTCTGCATTGAATACACTGCATTCGACACATAATCATGGTATGGGACCGCATTGGCCTCTTTTAAATCCAGTAATACCACATCTGCCAGATAACCTTCTTCCAAAATGCCAGCCTTCAATCCCAGTGATTTCGCACCGTTGACTGTCGCCATCTCAACCATAGTGCGAGCAGACACCACGGTCGGGTTCCCCGTCCACGCTTTGTGGAGTAAAGCGCACACCTTCATGGTCTCCATCATGTCCAGGCTATTATTGGAGGCAGCTCCATCCGTCCCCAGTGATACGGTCACCTTTTTTAACATCTCTGGTAACCTCATGACGCCCGCTGAAATCTTCATGTTCGACACTGGATTATGAGAGACCTTCACCTTTTTCTCACTGAATGCATCAATTTCTCTGTCTGTTAACCACACGCAGTGAGCAGCCAGAAACTTCTCACTCAAGAACCCATTCTTGTACAAAAACTCCACGGGTGTCATCCCTTTCTTCTCTATGAATTCTTTGACCTCCCTCTCTGTCTCACTCACGTGAGTGTGGAAGATCAGCTCATATTTCTGAGAAACATCCAGACACTGGTAAAAGGTCTCTTCAGAACAGGTGTACAAGGCGTGAGGGGCCATGATAGGGGTGACTAAATCACTTTTGTTTCTGTACTCTTCAATAAACGTGAGAGCAGCCTTGAAGGGATTATCAGATTCAGGTGAGGGGAAATCAAAAATACCAGGACCGAGGAATCCGCGTATCCCTATTTCTTCCACCGCTTTGGCAATATCTTTACAGAAAAAGTACATGTCGACAAAACAGGTCGTCCCTGATTTTACCATCTCTACAGCACCCAGGAGACTCCCGTAGTACGCACCTTTCCCTGTTAATCGTTTCTCGTTGGGCCACACCTTGGTTTCAAGCCATTCCTGAAGGGGAAGATCATCACCAAATCCACGTAATAGGGTCATGGCTAAATGTGTGTGCGTATTCACCAATCCAGGTAAAGCCAGCTTTTTTTTGCCGTCTATGACAGTATCTGAGCGATCTTTCTCTTTTCCTACAGACTGGATGTAGTTCCCTTCGATGACAATGTTCTTCTGGGAACCATCAGCACAGGTGGCATTTTCAATGCAGATCATGCTCTTCCCTAGGGTGGGTGCTTAAAAAAACTTCTCTCTCATCACGTTCTCTACTACAGTAGTGCTGCAACCATCCATGTGCCTTCTCTCTTCTGACCAACCTCAACCTCTCCTTGTGAATCGAGTAGAATCACTATCATCAAACAGACCTTCTCACCCGTTACAATCTTATCCTTCTTTACGAACCCCAAAAGAATAATCATCCCACCTCTCAGGTCAATAAAACGCTGTATGGGAATGGTGAAGTACAGAACTCTGATGAAATGCTTTTACCATCTCCTTCACCTTCATAATAGAGGGTGCAGAAGAGGTTCCTGGAAATTTCAGAAGAGGTTACGTTCAGAAAAACCAGTAATTGGGTTCCCACCTCCATGAGATAGGGTGTTGTAGGGAATGAGGAGAATAATGACTTTAGTGCTTCTTCGTAGTCAGTGAAGAACAATAACTTTCATAGTTTTCGTGACCTTGAGGGTACAATCCTGTATGAATCATACAGTATTTCTCCAATGTTTTCCTCCATGCACTGTAGATCTCGTACCGTACCTTGATCTTCTGCAGTAAAGGGGTCACCTTCTGCCTCAGATTGCATTTGAAGGCGTGAAATAAGGTCCATTCATCTTCACCCCAGGGTAAGGAGGTCAGATTTCGATTCTTGTATTCTGTTTCTCTAGGTGTGAATGCGGCTATTTGTTCATAACATCCTCTGAACCACTCATCCCCGGTTGCTAGTTCAGCCTTTGGTGTATAGGTTAAACCTCTCACCCCCTGGTACACTGTATTTTGAAAGCCTACCAATATGGAGAAGTCTAGAGGTCTATCCGTGACTATCATGGTGTTCCAGTCTCCAAAAGTCATAGCGTGATAGAGAACGTGAGGGAAGTTTCTCAATCCCTTAAAGCACAATTGTGGATCTGAAAAGTTCAGTAAGTAGACGTACTCCTTGCAGTTGACAACTGGTCTCATGCGGATTTGAGGTCCGCGGAGGATGCCTCTGGCGTACATCTCATTCAGATATTTGGCTACCGTATTTCTGGATAATCCCGTATTCTGTGAGATATCGTAGATGGATAGTAATGGGTTCGCTATCCCTTGAGGTGAGTGGCTTCTGAGGTCTGCATTTGGTAATTGAGAAAAGCCAATTATCCCCCTTTCGTGTTGGATTCACCTTTTTACCTTTTTGACTAGAATTTATGGATTGTTTTCCTTTTCAAAAAAGATGAAAAGATAAAAACCTCAAAATCTTCTATGAATCTCCAGCATGTCCGTCAGCATGGCATATCCTGCAGTACAAGCACCAGCTCCAGGTCCAATGACAGTGACATTCCCCGTAACATCTGTTTCAAAAGTAACAGCGTTTAAAACACCCATGACGTTCGCCAGTGGATCAGTCAACGGTAATATCTCAGGTTTTATCTGCGCCTTCACCTTACCGTCCTCTCTCCACGCTTTTCCAACGAGTTTTATCCTCATTCCTTTCTTTTTCGCCTTCTCCACATCCTCACAAGTTATGTTCGTAATACCTTCCCTGTAGACATCTCTGATGCTGACATCCCCACCCATCACTGCATTGGCTAAAATTACAATCTTCGCCATGGGGTCGTACCCCTCCACGTCTGCTGTTGGATCAGTTTCAGCGTAACCCTTCTCCTGTGCTTCCTTTAGAACATCTTGGTAACTTCTCCCTTCCTCCATCAACGTCAGTATGTAGTTCGTGGTCCCATTGAGGATACCTCTCACACTCTTGATTTTGCAGCCTGCCAAATCTCTCATCCCCACGTTGATGGCTGGTGTTCCTGACATGACCGTGCCCTCGAATCCCAGGTACACCTTGTTCTTCTTTGCTAATTCATTCAACTCTCTGTACTTCAAGGCGACAGGCCCCTTGTTCGTCGAGACCACGTGCCTTCCGTTCTCGAGTGCTGTTGTAATGTTTGTCAACCCCGGCTCCCCTGTCTTCACATTGGTGGGCGTCACCTCAGCCACAATGTTCACCCCCTTTTTCAAAATCATGTCTGTGCTGTTCAGCCCTTTCTCCTTGGCTGGATAATCTTCTATTCTTCCTTTCTCCCTGTTCAAGGTTAGAACTCTCCCTAAGTCCAGTTCGTTCTCATCGTATATGCTTCCCTTCAAAAGGTCGCAGATCCCCACGACCTTGTACTCGAATCCATACTCACTCTTGAGGTCTTCCTTTTTGGTGTGGAGGATTTCAGCTAATCCTGTCCCCACAACACCCATACCAATGATCACAATGTTATACATTCCCGATCACCTCTTCAATCCTTTCTAACGCCTTTCCTATGTTCTCGAGCGAATTTGAATAAGAAAAGCGCAAATAACCCTCACCATACACCCCAAAGGCAGTCCCCGGCGTCACCGATACCTGTGCCCTGTCTAAGAAGAGCTTCCACATGTCTTCACTCTTCCCGTATTCACTGATGTTGGGAAATGCATAAAATGCTCCCTGGGGCATCACTGTCTTTATCCCTATTTTGTTCAATCCATTCACTAAATAGGGCCTCCTCTTCCGATATTCTTCTCGCATTTCCTTTATGAACGTCTGGTCACCCTTCAGAGCAGCGACAGCTGCCTTCTGGGACACGCTCGGGGGACAGACCCCCGAATACACCTGTATCTCCCCCATTTTCTCTATGATCTCCTTACATCCAGCAGCATACCCGATTCTCCAGCCTGTCATAGCATACGCCTTGGAGAAGCCGTTGATCAGTATGCATCGTTCCTTCATTTCAGGTACAGACAGCACGGAGAAATGGGGTTCGTCATAGATCAACTTCTCGTATATCTCATCCGTTAACACTAAGAGATCTTTCTCTATGGCAATGTCAGCGATCTTTCTCAGGTTCTTCTCACCGATAACGCTCCCTGTGGGATTTGCTGGAGAGTTTATGATCAATAATTTAGTTTTATTCGTGATTTTCTCTTCCAGATCTTCTGGATTCAGTGAAAAGCTGTTTTCTTCCTTCACACGCACAGGGACGATCTTTGCACCCACATAGTGCGCAATAAAGATGTAGTTGAAGTAGCCCGGGTCCTGCACCAGGACTTCGTCCCCTGGGTTTAACACTGTTCGCATGAGTAGATCAATTGCAGTCCCTGCCCCCATGGTGACCACGACTTCGTCAGTCTCCACGTAGATGTTGTTTTCTTTCTCCAGTTTTTCTTTGACAGCCTCCCTCAACTCCGGAATGCCGAAGTTAGAGGTGTAGTGGGTGAATCCCTCTCGTAACGCTTGTATCCCTGCCTCCCGAATGTGAGGTGGCGTATCGAAGTCAGGTTCTCCCAGTCCCAAACTGATGACATTCTTGTATTCGGCTGAAATCTTCAGAAGATTCCCAATCAGTGAAGGGGGTGCATTCTCTACTGTTTCAGCTATCCTCTTCATGCAAATGCCTCCAGACCCAGTTCTCTCACTTTCTCTTTTGTGGGAACGCCTTGTGCGTCCCATCCTCTCAGTTCGTAGTACTCGTCAACCATTTTCTCGAATTTTTCTTTCCCTATTCTCGCCTCGTCTTTCTCTAATTTTTCTTCCATGATTCTCTCAGGGATGGTCTCGTCCTTTCGGGTCACCCCATTCTTTATGTTGAAGAGCTTTGTCAGGTTCCAGATTCTCTCTCCCGTCTTCATGTACGTGTCTTCCGTGTACTCGAATCCTGTGGCCGTATTTAACAACTCCACGAAGGTGCCAACGCCAAAAGGTGCAAAATCACACAAAACCAGTGAAAAACAGCACGCTCTCTCGTCCTGATTCTCCTTCACAAAGTGAGCTCTTCCCTCAACACCATACCGTGGGGTTAACCCACCCTGCATCTCCGCCCTCACTGTCCACACTCGCTGATGGCACGCTCCCCTGTCACTGGTCGCATAGGCCAAAGCCATGCCAAAAGCACCGCGCGGATCGTACCCCGGGAATTCTAACCCCTTCGACTGGATAGCATACTCTTTCCCACCTTTTTTCTCTGAAACTGCTTTCACGCCCTCACTAAGCTCGTCTCCAATTCCTTCCCGGTAAGCTATCTTCCGTATCAATTCACCCTGACTCACAGGGTCATTGAAGTTGACGTTCTCTTCTAGTAACCCATTCTTTGAGGCTTCTATGGCGAATCCCACCACATTTCCCGTCGATATAGTGTCTAACCCGTACTCATCACACAGGTAACTCACGTACGCCACCCCTTCAATGGTGTCGTTCCCGCAGTTGCTGCCCAGCAAAGCTATACTCTCGTATTCTGGTCCTTCAAATTCATATTTTTTCCCATTAAAGTAAAAACGAGTCCACTTACCGCATGCAATCGGACAGCTGAAGCACGATTTGTTCTCCACCACGATTTTATCATGCATGGTCTCTCCCGAAATGTTCTCAGCCTTGTCAAAGAACCCACGCCTGAAGTTGTAGGTCGGTAAGAGCATATTCTCATTCACCGGGTTTATCCAGATCGGTGTACCATACTTCCTCCTCGTGGGTATGAACGCATTTTCGTTGATGACCTTTAATGCTTTCTTCACTGCCTCTTTATACCTTTCTTCGTCAGCATATGCAAGGTTGTGGGTGCCCTTCATGACCACTGCTTTCAGATTCTTACTGCCCATGACAGCTCCTGCTCCACCTCTCCCTGCATTGCCGCCTCTCCCCTTGTGGACGAACAGATCAGTGTTAATACACGCAAATTTCACCTTTTTTTCGCCTGCTACCCCTATGGACAGGACTCTCCCCTCTTTTTCCAACGCTCTTTCCGTATCAGTGGTGTTCTTTCCCCAGAGGTGCTGTGCGTCTTTTATTTCGACATTCTCATCCTGTATGGCAACATAGACAGGGGTTTCTGCTTTCCCTTTTATGATGATAAAGTCGTATCCTGCCTTTTTTATTTCTGCTCCAAAGTAACCGCCCACCTGTGAATCGAGAAACAACGAGGTGAGGGGCGATTTAGAAACTATGCACCACCTTCCAGAGGTGGGTGTTGACGTCCCTGTCAAGGGCCCGGTACATAAGATTAAAGGGTTTTCAGGTGATAAAGGATCTGTCCTGGGATCCATACTCTCAAAAAGGAATTTTGCTCCCAATCCTTTTCCTCCTATAAATTTTTCAGCTTCTTTTTCCTTCAGGTTCTCCTCTGAAATCCTGGTCTTGGAGAGATCTATTCTCAGAATTTTTCCTGTGTAGCCATACATGCAGTCACCTCACCACCACACATATCCATGAATATTTAACTGTTGTGATTGTCACTGCTCTGGGACACAGCTCGAGGGCTTTTTTGAAGCCAGGTAATGGCAGGAGCCTTTCCTGAAGCCAGGTTCTAGAGTTTCTTATGGGTCTCTTTGAAATACTTTTCTTTTTCGAGTAATCTCCCGCCCCCGAATGCACAAGACCTTTATGTGTCACCACTAAGAGATACACCACTTCTGCCAGAATAGAACAATGGAAACCGAAATCCTTTTATGTGACCACGTAACCCTACCACGGTGATCTTATACCAGATATCCTCTTTGTCTTCCCCCCAGTACCGAAAAATCATGTCTTTGATTATCACTTGGGTGCGGCATACATCCGCAGCTATTTAGAACAGCACAACGTAAAAACAGCTCAGTTTTTAACAAGTAAAGAAGAGACTATTCCCGAAATAATAAAGCATATCCTCGAATGTAACCCTGAGGCCGTGGGGTTTACCTGTTATGACGCAAACTACGCCTACGTGCGGATCTTAGCTCAGTTGTTGAAGAAGAAAGCCCCCACCCTCCCCCTCATACTGGGAGGACCCACAGCTACCTTTTCCCCTGAACCAATCATGGAGCACACACCCGAAATTGACGTATGCGTGAGAGGAGAAGGTGAGAAAACGACGTTAGAATTACTCAAAAACACTGGTGAAGGCACAGAATCCATTCAAGGGATCACCTTCCATTCTGGTAACGAGTTCATATCGACGAGAGACCGTCCCCTCATGTCGGGTGAAAAGGGTGCTGAACTGGATGGAGTGCCCTCACCCTACCTTACGAGACTCATCTCACCTGACGGGAGGGCGGGAATTCTCACTGCCCGCGGGTGCGTGTACCACTGTACGTACTGCAACTTCTCCACCATGTTCAACCACACCATCCGCTACCACTCAGTAGATCGGGTCATAGAGGAGCTCAGGTTAATTGCTGACCACTGGGACCCTCAAAGCAGGGAGAACATCCAGATCCACGATGATATCTTCTCTCTGAATTTGAACCGTGCCAAAACTATGTGCCAGAGAATTATTGATGAAGGAATAAAACTGCCTTTTTTCGTGGAAACGAGAGCAGATAACTGTGATAGAGAGTTAATAGAGTTGATGAAGGATGCTGGAGTCAAAACGATTAACTTTGGGCTGGAAAGTGCATCCTGTAGAGTTTTAAGAAACATAAAGAAAGCACCTGGAAAAGAGGAACGATTTCTAACCCAGATCAAGTCTTCTGTGGGGTGGGCACGAGAGGCGGGGTTGACAACGACGGTGAGCATCATCCTGGGAATGCCTGGAGAAGGAGTCAAGGAGGCTGAAGAGACGTTAAATTTCGTGAAAGAGCTGGATGTTGACGAGTACTACCACAATGTCCTTTTTTTATTTGCAGGGACAGAGCTCTTCCATAAAAGAGAAGACTACGGATTGAAAGTGGCACACTCCCCCTATTTCCTTCCCTATTTGACACAGCACACGTATGATGTGGGAAAGATAAGATGTTTGCCCCATGCAATCTTACACAAACAGTTAAAATCGTGGGAGAAGGTATACTATGACCTCCTTACCTATGGGGGTGGAAGGAACCCGGAGAAATTCAAACACCTCATTGTTGCAGGATTCCCCAAAGATTTGGGAGGGTTCTGCACATGGCTGCAGAAAATATGTGTGCTTCACCTCACCGTGGTCGATTTGACCCCGAACATGACGAAAGAAGAGGTGACCAACCGATTAAAGGCCTTACTCGAGGGGCATGTTCCTGTGGGCTTCTACTCTACCGTGGAGGGCGAGGGGAGATCGCAGCTCTTCAAGCTGTACAGCCAGGTAGAATTGTGCGCTCCTGTGCCCGAAGTGCCTTTCCATTGTTACGAGAATGGGATGAATGCACTGTTTACCCTTGAAAAAGTTGAAGATGTCAAAAAATTAGCTGAATTTATAGATGATCACGTAGAAGAAGGTATATTACATGTTTCAACTCGCAAACTGCCTAAATTGCTGATAGGTGCCTGCAGGTGGGGAGAAGTTTTGTGTCCTTCACTTTCCAGGGGCATTCTCGTGATTGATGGTGAGAACGTGGTATCCTGTTACCGTGGGGGATGCATAGGAAAGGTTGGAGACAGTACGGAAAGGCTGCGGGGGAGTATACAGGCATTATTACGCGAAAAAGCAGAGAAAAGAGGGTGTCATCATTGTGAGGTTGCATCATGTTCTCGCTGTTTATTTCCTCCCTTTCGTGCTGGTGAGTTCTGTGAACTGAAGAGGAGGTATCCGCGCATTTCCACGTTCATCACTGTTTTAGAATGGCTGCACGTGTTCTCCCGAAATGAAGAGGGAGACATCATGCTGAGAGTAGATAAAGGAGCACCTCCTCTTTTCTACCGTGGTGAAATAAGAAAGGGCGACCTGCCAAAAGTGCGTGATGACGTCATACTTCTCTCCTTTGGTGGAAAAGCTTTTGCGTTCACTGCAGAAGAGATGAAAGGATTCTCATTAGAACCTGGGCTGGCAGCTCTCCTAGAAGCGTGCCAGCTTGGGGGTGACAGAGAGAGGTTGGTCTCTCATGTGTGTGAGAGTGAGAAGGTTACCAGAGAAGAAGCTTCAAGAACTATATCCAATGCCTTGACTGTATTTGAAGGGGTGGGATTCCTCACACGGGATGTATAGACCTGGATGTACTCTCATGATACAGGTTAGCATGACAAACAATACCTCTTTACAAACCTCCAAAGATTCAATGTTCATGTTCAAAAGAGAAATAAGTGGCAGCAAATTTTATCCTGTTCACCATGTTGTATTTGTTCATGATGTCTCCTCTCTTTCAGCTCCTTTTTTATTCTTCATAAAGGGTCGGCCTTATCTATTTTACCCCTGGAGACCACGGTATACAAAAAAAACCCGATGACTGCACTCAAGACCTCCATGGACCCTGCACAGGTGAACACCAGTCGTATCCCATAAAAGCTGTACAAGACGCCCCCACTGCTCATGGAAATGATAGATGCCAGCTCTACGAGTAACCCCCGGGCACTGAACACCAGGGGTGTGGACCCTTACAGAATCAGCTAATCCTTTTTCAATTTTAACACAGTAGTGCTCAGAAAATCATGAATCAAGCCACGCACATCTTCTTTATCATAGTCTCTTCCCCCAGACTTCCTTAAATTCTGCTGGCGGAGAAGTGGGAGCGCTTCTTCAACAATATCATCCACGCTTTTCTTCCCATCAATTCGTTCAAGTACTACTGCTTTCCACTTCTCCTCTGGTATGGAACGAAATCCCTCCACAATGTCTTCTCTTGACACCCGGTAACCAGCATCAAAAACTGGTACATCTTCGCCTGCCGACTTTCCCACTTTCTGGAAGTCTGTTGTTGGCAGTTCAGCATTTTCAAACAAGCGATTCGCTGCAAAATTCAACAAAGGAACACTGATAGTGGATGAAGCTACGACACCCATCACATATGGACCGTGAAAAAAGACAAAAAACTTGTCATTTGCTGCAATTTCAACTCTTCTTACATCTTTCTTCTCGTCGCATATGGCCTCAAACAGGTAGGATATGATATATGAGAGACGCTTCAGGTCAACTTTGGGATCTATATCAAAATCTATTGCTTTCTTATCCCTAATAAGTAACACTCCTTTAACTCCTCTCATATTTTTCCTAAAATAGCTTATATCTTGCATTTTCCTCACCATTTTATTCCTTGATTGAAAAGAAATTCTTTGTTTTGTCGCTTTTGGTGTTTTAAAAACATCAAAGGACATCTCATTAAACACTCCATCTCTTCACCCTCGTGCTGGCGTCCTGCTATGTATTTCATGAAAGCTTGGAGTGTCCCATTATAAATACCACCCCCCGGTGTTTGAGAGGTGACTCCTTTGCTCCAACAGTAGTCCTCGTCAAACAAGAGGAAATAACTTTCTTTTTCCTGCAATTCAATCTGGGTGTCTGGCCTTATTTCGTTCATTTTTGCAAACTGTTCTAGAGCACGTCGGATTCGCCTTTCTTCTGGTACAAGACGGAGAGGGAGTTGTGCAGCCTTCACTGTCCCCGAAACCATTCTCATTGCATTTACTTATCTACTCACCCTTCTTCTCTTCTTCATTCTCTACCTCGTAACTGTCAGGTTCCTTCAGTTTTGATTAGTAGATCCAAGACATATAAGCTTTTTCATGAACCAACCCTAAGAACGTATTTGAAAAACAAGAGGAGGTGACCTGCGACCCCAAAACCAGGAGATTTATAACCAGAGACCCTTATACGTGGCTATCTGATGATCCACGATCTTCTGGTGATTCTGATCACTCATTTTCAGAAGTACCATCAAGAATTCCCACCACGGGAACTCTTTCAAGGAGATCCTCACCGTGAGGTGCTCGTTCAAGACTCGTGGTCAAATCTTCACCTGCTGTGTGGAAACCCTGATGATTTCCATTTCGCCAGAGAAAACTGTCAGAAACGTCGTATACCTTCCCTTTGTATGCCAGGTATGCTGGAGCACCATTTTTTCCATTATACGTGGCAAGTTCCTCTTTCCTGAATGTTCTCATGGTATAAAATAAAGAAAGGAGATAAAACCTCATTCTACTTTAGAAACTTGGACACAAACGGTGAGGTTTCTCCCCTGCGCATGAAATGCCCTGAAGGTCCCTCGCCCAGGAACTCGGAGAACCAGGATTCATGCTCTATTTCCTCTTGGAGAATTGAAAGCGCAAGATCATATGTTCTGTGGTCTTTTCCAGCAGTAAGGTTACAAATGTGAGTATACTGACGGACTGCACATCTCTCAGCTTCCACAAGGACTTTCAGAATCTTTTTGACATCAGTTATGTCCCCAGGCAAGTATGCAGGAGGGCATCCTGAGATATCGTGGAACTCTTTCATGTCTCTGGGCAAAGCTCCTCCAAGTTCATAGATCCGTGGCACTAAAGCTTCGAAGTGATTCCGATCTTCGATACGAGCAACCTCTGCAATTTCCTTTATTCCCTCTCCCTCCAATCCAATCAGATTTGCTCGAAGGATGGTGTAGTAGTAGTATGTTGTCAATTCTGCCGCAGCATTCTTGACTAGCAACTCTACCAGCTGATCCACATTAACACCAGCTTTTTCTACCATTTCACGTGTTACTTTGGCCATTCTATCACCTCTGTGATTTTTTTCATCTTGTGTATTTAAACTTTTCTGACTTAAATAATTAACGGTTTCAGATTTTAGGTTTTTGATGCGCACATTTCAAGCAAGTATACCACTATTTGATGTCCCTGTTCACGCTTCAAAACCTGTGAATAACTGTTCTGTTACAATTCCATAACTCATGTGAAGCACACGTACATGGAAATGATCATGCTTATATAGATGAATAAAAACCGTACATCAGAATTCAAGCTCTTGACTCAGGTACTGTTGGCGGGATTACCCCAGGAGAAAAGGAAAGAAAGATCTGTGAAGACGGTTCAAGAGCGAGATTTCCAGAAGATAGGAAGGTGATAGGATGGATGAGAAAAAATTCAGAGAATTCATGGAGAAAAACAAGGCTGAAAAAGAAACAATTGAAGTTTCTGTTGACCTCGTTAGAGAATTTGACAATTTTTTGAAGAAGAAAGGAACTACTGTTGATAGAGCATCTGCAGAAGATTTCTACCAGTATTCTGCCCATCTCATTGAACAAGGAAAGAATACCCTCGACGCTTACCTGAGTATTCTTCGTTACGGAATCGTTGCAAACACTGCTCTCTACGTTGCAGCAATGGAAGTTCTCGACGGAAGAGAGGTCATGGAAAATCTATCCAAGCGATTGATTGACGAATTCGGTGAAGACACCAAGGACAAAATCTTCGAAGGGACATCTCTCCCCCCCTTAGGGATACGTCCTGAGGAAAAACCCGAATACACTCAAAAGCTTATGCCCAGACTTGAAAAGATTCTTGGTATTGACCGCTGCCGCGAATTCCTGAATCAAGGATTAAGAGATCGCTACGAGAAGGCGCGAAAACCTGATAGAGAAAAATTCCTCAAATCTAAGAATATTGACGAATTTCTCAAGGAAAAGCGCTCAAGCTATATCCAGGAGATGGAGAAGCATCTTAAAGAAGGAAGCCTCTATTTCACCCAGGAAATCACTGCTCCAGTGCTTGAATTCATAAAAAATAATCCCTATATCGAGGAGGGTGTTCGCAAAGGTGATATAATCACCGTGCAGAAGATCCCTTACATGGCGAAGGACTACCTGAGGGAGACTGATGAGCACAAGAAGCGTTACTACTACTGTCACTGTCCATGGGTAAGGGAAGCATTATTAAAGTCACCACAGCCAGTCTCTCCCGTGTTCTGCAACTGCAGTGCAGGTTACTACAGAGCGTACTGGGAGATCGTCTTTGATCAGCCGGTGAGGGTTGACCTCGTAAAATCTGTTCTGAGTGGAGATTCTTTCTGTGAGTTTGCTGTTCATCTTCCCCGAGAGGTTGTGGAGGCTGTCGAGAAATCTGGGTGAGAATGGCAAGAACGATAACGATGATTAAACTGAGGTAAATTGCAGATAGAACTCTATCAACTTTCGTACGTGAGGTGATGAGAATGGAAGAACGAACTCTATCGGAAGGAGAAAGACAGCTCCTGGATGCCATCCTCTCCATAGAAAAGTACCCTGAGGACGATGAAACCGGGAAAAAGCTCACCTCTACTCCTGAAGACCTCCGCAATCGTGGAATGGTGATTGCGAAATCAATTCCAGACCATGAGGCAAAGGTTCTAGACTGGACTGATGCATTCACGAGTTTGGTGTCGAAAGGACTCATCAAATGTGAGGGTTCCCTCTATGTCTTGACACCCCTGGGCAGGCCCTATGCTGCCCAGGTGAGAGCAGAACGATTCACCAGATGGTTTGACAATGTCTTTTTGAGATCTGAGAGGAGCGCGGCTTATTCTTCTTTTTGTGAGCGAGCTCTTGGACGTAATCTGTGCCAGCACAATGTAGTGGACATGATTCAGCTTGAAAAATTGCTGGAAGTGCTCAATCTCAAACCACAAAATCGTGTCCTAGACATGGGCTGTGGAGCAGGGAAGATTGCCGAGTATGTCTCAGATATGACCCATGCGAATGTTCTTGGCATCGATCTTGCAGTGGGTGCTCTTGACCGTGCCAGGGCTCGAACCCAGGAGAAAAGGAACCGCCTGGAATATCAGGTGGGAAACATGAATGACCTCTCATTACCCCCCGCCTCCATGGATGCCATCATCGCTGTCGACACCCTTCACTTTGTAGAGAACTTGCAGAAGACTGTTGGCCAGATGAAAGTACTGCTGAAACCCCATGGACAAATGGGCCTGTTTTCTTTCCAATATTGTCTTGACAATGACAATAAAGACATCTTACTCCCAGAGAATACTCATCTTGGGCAGGTTTTGACAGAGCATGACCTGCCCTTCCAGACGTGGGATTTTACTGAAAGGGAGAAGGAAATCCAAGGTCTGCAACTTCAGGTTGCTGCAGACCTCATGGAGGAATTTCGGGCAGAAGGTAACCTCGATCTGTGTGAAGCTATAATCGAGGAAAGTGAGGAAGAATTAGAGCGCCTGAATGCTGGTATGAAGCGGCGATACTTGTACCATGTGAGCCTGCCCTGACCCTTCGTAACCATTGAACCTTAAATCTTAAACTGCAAGGACTAAACTGCAGCACTAGTACTAGAAGATTTTATATATGACTAGTTTGAATATAATACATGGTAAACAAAAAGTATATCGTGCGTCTCACTGATCGGGAGTACAATTTCTTGCAGAAATTTGTGTCTTCTGGAAAACATTCTGCAAGGGAGGTCCGTCGGGCCAGAA
>JADDYB010000043.1_pt1 | contig 34759 bp, 33 predicted proteins | sample 8641941 | NCBI WGS metagenome assembly JADDYB01 (sample SAMN16275377, study PRJNA637457) | freshwater sediment metagenome | isolation source: Lake Kineret sediment | place: Israel: Lake Kineret | collected 2013
CGATGAGGTAATGATTACTCTTTCTCTGGCAGTAGATACCTCCTTCAAGGAGACTACAGGTACGACAGGGCTGAGAGCAACAGCTTTCCTCTGGTAATCTCTGGTTTCCTTCTCTGCCTTCAGGATCTCAACTAGTTTCGGCGAATCTATTATCACTTTTTCGCCATCGGTCGATATATTTTTTAGGGGAACTTCAAAGACTATGCGCTCCTTTCTCTCCATTTTGTCACCTCCTTTTTATTTCTATCTCAAATTGGCTGCAGGTACTAGATAAGCAGAGATTCACAGCGTAAAACCTCAATTGGAACTGCGAAACACCGTTCAATGTCAGCAAAGGATTCATTGGAAAGATCGTAGCCCCATCGTGAGGTAAAAGACACGGGGATGACTACCAAATCCGGGGCTTGACTCTGAGTAGCGAGAAGAGTAGTGATGTAGGTTTTGTAGTCATTGACCGTATAGAGGCTACCTAAGAGAATATTCCCTCCCCAAAAGTGATGAGGCGGAACGTGAATCACGAGGTTTTTCTGTGAAAAGTAATCTCTGAAATCCTCAACCATTTCTATCGCTTTTATCACAACAGGCTTCATGATTTTTGACGACAAGAGCACAACATCTCGTGCATGGTGCTTCTCAATGATGTCGATCAATTCCTGGATAGAGCTGAGCTTGAAATCATCGATGAAGAATGTCCCAAAATAGGGCGCAGGTGGCACTCCTTTCAACTTGTAAGGATAGCACTCATCATCGGTCGTACTAGTCTCTTCAAGATCTATTCTCATCTCTTTCCCCTTTCTCAACACAAGAAGATGACACGATCGAGATTCATGATAACTACCTGAGATCAGTTTGGCAGCGTGTATGCGAGTGTACACCTGCTGGTCATTGACCTTTAGAATTTTGTCGCCCACCGTGAGACCTGCTCTTGCAGCAGGTGAGTTCTTTATGACACCATCCACAAGAGGCGTTAGAGGTTCATTCCAGTAAAAGCTTGGCTGGCAGTATATTGGTGTCTCTATTTTTTGTCTGAGGTCTTCGAGAATGCTCACTATGTCGTGCCATACTTTGTCTGTATCGAAAAGCTGCTCGTTTGAGAAATACTTGGTGTAGCCGGGAAGCAACACCCTGATGACTAGTGCATCGTGTCTATCGAAGAACTCAATCGTCTTTTTGAGGTCATCGAGCGGGAGTGAAGGCCAGGGTGCAATACTTCCTATGAAGACAATTCTGAACTTTTGCAGGAGTGGTATGCTCTGCAGTGCAGTCATCGTCTGCTTGGCTGGTTCTCTCATCACTTTTCTCCGAAAGAGAGGATCAGCACTGTTCAGGGAGACGGACAGGAGAATCGGCTGCAAACAGGTCAACTCCTTAATTACGTCCTCAGTCAAAAATCCGCCATTAGTTGATATACTGAAAGTAGAATTAGTATCTGACTCACGAATAAGTTTCAATATTTCCAAAAAATGTGGATTGCAAAATGGTTCGAGCAGAGCCCGCGTGGGAGAAGGTAACCCTTTCTTCTTTGTGTGAGAATAGTACTTCACTCTTGTTTTGACCTCTTCTAAAGACACGAAGTCTCTTACAAAGGGGAGAGGATTTCCTTTCTCGTAACAGAATACGCAGTCAGCATTGCAGTAGCCTGACACTGACCCCACGTTATTGTAGAGTGAACTGTCGCACTCGATCCAATTGGAGAGATTTTTTAGGCGAAACCCATCCACTTCAACGATTTCTCCCTCTTTCTCCAGGTCAACTAATTTCAAGATATTCTCGAGTTGGCGCTTGATCAGCCAGATTCTCGGTTCTGTTTTGAGATAAGTTGAAGCATCTTGAACATTACGTGCCATACTTTCACTCCAATTTTATTTACGTGTCCTTTTCTTGTTTATCTCTGTACGTTTTCAGTTCACGTTATCATTTGTACAGAAAATTAGCATATAAATCTTTCGAAAATAAGTGGATGAAGCAGTCAACCTGATCCAGGTGCATGGGTGATATTCCATTACATTCAGATCATTCTATCTCTGGAAATCTTTGCTGAAGAAAGACAAGAAGGACTTCTGAGAAGAGTTCTCTGAGGAAACGAAAATCCAAAAATCGGACAGATAGAGAAACATTTCATCTTTTCATTCATTTTCAATAATCGAGATGAGATTGAAAAGAGGCCTTCTTCATCTAAAGAATACCCAGTACCTTGACCGCTTCATTCACTCTCTAGTTTCTCTTTGATCCTCTCTCTGAAGGTGTGGTACGGGTACTCCAGGGTCTGCGTCTCAACATCGTAGTATTTAAATTCAGCATGCTCACCAACATAGCTCATACCAGGAGGAAAAGAGCGAGAATGATACAATTCTTTCTCAGTAATTTCCTCCACCTGATCCAGTTTATGCATCAACCCCACCACAAACGTAGGGTGACATATGAAGCCCATCAACCCCCAGTCGTCAAAGAGCGTGTACTCCCGGTATAATCGTCCCCCCCTGGCAAAGTTGTACAGCATTCTCTGGGTCAATTCCACGTCTTCAGTTTTCAAGAACAAAAAGAAGTCAGCACATTGATCGAGTGGATACGGATGCACGTAATATATTTTCTTCAATAATTCGTTCTTGTGTACTTTTTCATAAGAATACTTTATCTGGTTATAGGTCCAGTTTTTATTATGTAGTTTCGTTTCTTTTCTGAGTATTTCAATGAGCTTTGTATCTTTGTAACCTCCATGCAAGTAGGAAAGGATTGTAATATCACATTCATTCCACTCAGTGTCGTGATGCCTGTATGAAATATCAGGGAAGGTGCAGGGATCAAACAAGTTATCCAGTGATGGGAGAGGATCTCCAAAGAAATTGGGTGTTTCCCTGACAGTACGTTGACTGATGACATGGACAGTGTAATCTGTAATGATATTCCAGTCCTTGAGGAGCTGTAAGAGTGCTTTTACCTCTCCACTGTCAGAAGAATAAAACCCTGCACTTATGAACTCCCTGCGGGAGGACAGTACATGGTATACCCATACCAGAGGTTCAATGAACCTCAAATACTCGACGACTACTTCATAACTTTTGCCTAATTCTATGATGCAAAACAATCTACGGACGAAATTCCTGCACAATTTTCCGAAATCGACCTTGTATACAGGTCCCCACAGTAGATCTTGCTCTCTGAATTGTTCAATCTTTCTCAGTATAGAGTTTGCTCGCTTGTATTGTGTGTAGTTGAGGAGTTCTTTTAACAGTGCCTCTGGATTTCTTCCTAAGACAGTGAGCAGTTCTTTTTCCCTTTCGTTGAGCTGGTCTTCTTGTACCATAATTGTTCTCGCTTTGAGAAATTTATAACCTTTTCTATACGAACGTGTGCCCCCCACTTTTCAGACTGTAATTTTCAAGAAATGGCAGGTTTGTAAAGCTCATGGACAAATGATGAATCACCTTTATGAATGTTCAGTCATGACAAAAAAGGTAAGAGTGGAGTCAAATGTCTTTTTAGAGCTTATCGCAGATATCTCCACTATTTTCTGAAATCTCCAGGCCCATTCAACCTCTGATATTCTCTTCACTCCCTCCTTTCCAAGAAAGCTTACGGTATGAATACAAAATGACATGACCTCTTTATGGTTATCTGTAGCAGCCTTCAATGAATCTGCTACCCTCTGCAGGTTCTGATACATCAAGGTAAATCCCATACTCTTTCAGTCTGTCTATAATGTCATTGACAAACCTGATAAATCTGATCATGTTTTTTTCTTCGCAGGGATGTCCATTGAATGTGGTGTTTTTTGTGTGAAAACGTTTTTCGATGTAACGTTTTCCTTTTCCCGGTCAGTCCTAGATGAATTAAGTTTTTCTTTTTTCTGCTCATATGTCTTCTTCTATGAAAATCTTTTCTCTTTCTCAGTATTCTGAGGGGCAGGGGTCTTGATGGGCGAACTCTGATTCTCTTTACCTCATCTTTCAAAATCATAGGATTCCTCTCAAGATAACAAAACGACTGAGGCGGAGTAAAAATATCAAAAACAATAGAGGGGTCTATGGGCTTATCAAAAACCTCTACATTTTTAATTTTAATCGCAAAAGCTTTTGTTCTGTCACCAAAATAATAAAAAAATTCCTCTTCTGTCATTCCAGCGTACAAAGAGCACTTCTTCCATATTTCTTTGGCAGTTCCCTCGAGTATTTCATCAATATTCATTGTTCCAATGATCTTACTTACTGGTGCTGTGGAATAAATATAAATTTGTTTTATATCCCCTTTCTTGAATATTTTTTTCCTAAATTCATATTTTTTCTTTCCTTCCACTATTTTAGTTGCGTATTTTGGTTTAACTGAAAGCAAAACGTTCATCTATACCACCTTTTTCTCTTATATGCTTGTAGCCTCTGTCGGAGATTTTCACTATTGACTGTGGCGCAGACTTCAGTATTCCCTTTTGTTTCAAATCCTGTAGATGCAGTGGGTTCTGAAGGCGGAAATGGTACCTAAAAATAATGACAGACACCGGTTTTCTGACCATTTCCTGAATCTCACGATAGCTGTAGATGGTTCGTTTTCCTGTGATTCTTAGAACCTCGTTTTCATCGGTGAGAGACAAATGTATATCCTCCACTACTCCAAGAGAGGTTACTTCCTGATCTTGAGAACGATAGAACAGTACTATGTCACCTTTACTGATAGCCTTTATTCTGGAGTGGGTGAGATATGCTTTCTTGATCGTGTTGCCCTGAGGGTTAAACTGCACGTATTCTGTAATCTTCGTTTGCCTTCTCCTGTAGTCCTGGAACAATCGATCATGAAATTCCGGTAGAATGGGGATAATAAACTTCTTTATGTTGGTTCCGTCCTTATAGCAAGGATAGAATCTTCTGCTCATCTCCACAGGAGATACCTCCCCTTCAGGATACAGTTTCTTTAGGTAAACAGTTTCTTCCCTTTTATTCATGCCAACGGCTTCAAACCCAAACTCCGATATGAGATCCACGAGATAGTCCTCCTTTTTTGTGAAATGAGTAAGGTAAGTCTCATCAAAGGTGTGGTCCACACAATATTGGAAAGCCAGTTTTAAGAAAAGTTCTCCAACTTTCTGCCCTGGAATATCCACTTTTAGAGTAGCAATCTTGAACCTCTTTCGCTTGGGGAGAGGTGGAATTGTATCGATGGGCTCATTTTCTTCTTTATAGATGAGGATGGCTTTGATTTTGTTTCTTTCACTGCACACCCAGCATTTTCTCCCTTCCCTTGATATTCTTTGAAACCAATCCTCAAAATTAGGCTTTCCATACTCTTCTTTCAATGAATCAAATATGGGGTCTCTCACATCGATATTGTATACAGGGACCTCTTTTATCATGGCATGTGAAAGTCTTCTTCTTTTATGAAGGCCTACAAAGTAGTCCATTGCAGAATTCATGTTCATAACACGGTCTTCAATCCCCAGTTTCATTGCTTTACGAAGTATTCCTCTATCCTCGGTAATCAAGACATCTGCAGCATTTTTATAGATCGTACAAAGGATCATGTTATCCAATTCTTCAGCTGGCCCTGACCCATCACCAATGCATGACAAAAACTCTGCAGTTGGCACGGGGGGAGACTCCAGAAGAGGATATGATTTCAATTTGGACATCATGACCTCCCTTCGTTCTGAATCCGTGTCATTACAGATATCTTCTATTGAGGCTGGATGCACCAGGAGTGTGTGTCTGTTTTCTCCAATAATTCTCAGCAGTTCTTGAAGGGATTCCGGGACTCTGGTGGGATCTTCACGATAGATGAGTATATTAGTGTCTATGAGGATTCTCATGATTTGCCTCCTCTGCATCTATGAGGGCGAGTGAAACCTTCTTGCAGTCTGACACCAACGTGGAGGTTATTCATCCTTTTCATAGAAAGAAGAAAAATTACCCCTATAAAAATTCTTCGGTCTTAACTGATTATTGCAGATAACCAAAGTCAAAGAATCTCTTTTGTCAAGAGTATCCAATTCTCTCTGCCAGACTGAACCTCAACAACTCCGGTGATATTGAACCCATAGATGATGACGTAGATGAGCATCCCCCTGAACGTGTTTCTCGTCTTCACTTTTATGTTGTTGTACCCCCTTTTGCGGGCCCACTCCTCTTCGTAGTCCATTATCAGGCTCAATACCCCCTTTCTCCTGTGCTGTGGGTTGACTCCTGCCATCCAGCGGTAGAAGGAGCTCATTGTGAATTCTCTGTTCTTCCTGCACTCCACTTTTCAACTATTTCCAACGAATCTTCTCCACCTTGTACTTGATTTCTTCTTTTATGAATCTCATAAAATGGTATATCAGTTTTGCGATTACTTCCCTTTCTCTGTAATCGTCACCTTTGTGTGATCCCACAGAGGTTTTGTGACACTCCTAACAACATCATAGAGTGCCTCTGTGACGTCCTTGATGGTATCTGCAGCTTGTTTAACAGATGGTATAGCTTCCCCCACTTTTCGAATCATCTCCACATGAGAAATCAAATTCTGGGAAAATTCAAGCCGATTCTGATGGAATAACGTTTGACCCAACTACATGAGCCCAAACCCAAAAACATACGGCGAAAGCGTTGTCGTCATCAACCCAAGCCACACTGCATGCAATACTGCATTCGGAACCACTGAACCCGTTATTCTTCCCATGTACACGCTGAAGAAGCTCATGAAGAGAAACATAGGGACCATCAAAATCAATACAATAGCCAGGAAGTAGTTCCCTATTACAGTACAGGGGACTAGAACCACAATGGCAAACCAAGAATAGATTAAACCAAAATTGAAAAGAGATTCCACCACAACCTTGATTCGTGAATTTCTAATCCTTAATTTACTATCTAAAAAGGTAACTGAAACCTTCTGGATGAAAAACGAGTAGAACAAAAAGGAACAGAACAAAACAACCACATACAGCACCGTATACATCAGTTTGGGTGATGATGGGACTGTTCCCAGAAAATGCAGCCCCACTACAAAATAGTACATGATCATGAACACAAAGGTTATGACCCCGGAGAACACCCACATCCTCAGATTTTTGGTCACATCGTCCCTCAGCATTCTTTTGATAGAAATGCCTTCTTTCCTCGTTTGCAGCCAGCAAAAAATGAACAGGTTCAACCCAAGTCCTCCCGTCAATATGGTAGGGAAGGCAGCAAAAGGGAGAGGTGTTAAAAGCAAGGGTGAAAACACGATCATACTCGGGAACAAAAGGAGGGTCACCGCGTAGTATCTTGCAATGAACCTACCGAGAGAGAGACCTTCGAACGCTGCTGATACGGTATGACCCTGGAAACGTACGTTCAGCGTGTCAGCAAGAACAGAAGATAAGGTAAAAATGAGCCCCACCAAGCCTGCAAGCCCTGTGAATAAAAAGGCAACCCTTTCGTAGAACACGACATTCGTCCGTGGGTCACCAAAGGTTTCTGCAATCCAGGAAGTAGCACTGGTGATGAACTCCCCATCCCAGGCGGTGGTCAGATGATCTGCCCACTTCACGACGTGGATTTTTCGCGCAGTTCCCTCTTTCATGCTGCCGTAGAGGGTTTCAAACTGAATGTCCTTTAATGGAACCCCCGTCAGGTTGACCATGGGTATCTTGGCTCTTTCTGGTGAAAATGCTTCATCATACTTCGCAATGACCATCAAAACATTTTTCGGGTTCGTCACACTGGAGATGCTCCCGTCAGCTGATGTTCCCACTCCGACCCATGCTTCAACGTTTGGATGAGAAGCAGCATACTGGTACGTGGGGAACCCACCCATGGAATAGCCTACTAAAGCAATTCTGCCCAGGTCAGCGTACGGTTCACGGACAGGGATGTCTAAAGCAACAGCCTCGATATCGAAGTGTAACCGATCTCTGTTCAGGGCACCCGTGCTCCTCCCATGGCCGCGCCAGTCCAATGCAGCCACAACATAACCCTGATGTGCTAACTCTACAGCATAACTCGCCATCATCTCCTTGTTCGCGCTGACCCCATGCCCTATGATAACGACCGGCGTCAACTGAGTCACGCCCCGCGGTGCGTACAGGTTGTAGGAGATTGTCACGCCGTCCTCCGTCACTGTTTCACAAGTACGATTTGATACATCTGTGGGTACAGTTTCAAGCCCTGTAACCCCTACCACAGTTACCATCACGAAGATGGCCACGTACCAGGTTACCTTCATTTTCCTCCTCTACAGGTCGGAAGTACACCCTACTTCGGGGATAATTGAATTTCATACATAGATGTTTCTTCTGTGTAGGTGCTGCCTTTTTCTATCCTCGTGGTAAAGGTGACCTGCCACGTCTGTTCTTTCCCAGTAAGTCCCCATCCTCTCACGATGGCCTGGAATCGAGCTTCTCTTACTTCACCAGGTCGCATCTGAGTTATTTCAAAGGTTCCTTTACTCATTGCAACGTCTGCAGGGAGCAAGAAGTCTTTGAGGATGACTTTTTCGAGGGTTTCACTGCTTACATTCTTTAAAATGAGCGTGTAGTCCAGGATGACGTCTCCAGTTTGATTGTCGATGGAGATGATCACAACGTTTGTACTGAATTCTAATGCTTGACTCGGCATGGGCGGCAGTCCTCCCTGTCCTGCGCAAGCGCACACAGAGACCAGGACAACGATCATGCAGAGGGTTTTCTTTTGTTGTCTCATAGAGTGTAGTTGAGCGTGTGCTCTTATAAATCCATGGTTTCGGGTTCAGTTCTCTGTTATTGAAGTCTCTCCAAATTCTGTACGTTCAATCAAATTCGTGAGTAGAGTGTGGTGACTGACCCCTAGAGTGTCAATGAGTTTGTCTCTCATCGATTGTAGGACATGTGGACCCAAGGTGAACTGTGAGGCACTGCATCATTCCCTACCGAAGGCCAGTCGATCGTTTACATGATGGAGGTTGCAGAGTTCCAGTTCTACCTTGAACAGGACAGTACTCTTTCAGTGAAAGTGTGGTGTGGGTTCGTGGATGCCGAACACCCCTTTATTCCCACTGGAACATGCTCTGGTGTTCTCACCTCATTTCAAGGGTTCACAGCTCTTGATAGGTGCAGTCATCTCTATTTTTGGATTCAAGGAGATCAATTTGTAACAGTCATCCATGTCATGACGTGCATTGTTGCCAATTCGTGAGATTAGAATGTCACCCGGGACCACCAGTTCTGGATATGAACCCAAATTCATTTAAAGCACGCCATGAAATAAGGTGTGATACCATGAACTCTCGCACCGATGCGCTCCTCAAGGAAGCTGTCAGATTCCATGGTCACATGGGCCCATTCCTCGTCCTGGGCTTTAAGATGGGCTTTCTGGCGAAAAAAATCCTTAATTGTGACCCTTTCACCGTGACAGCTGAAATCCACACGGGAAAGAGGCCGCAAAGAGGATAGAAGAAGTAAGGGATGCACTCATACGGGTGGAACCGGAAAACACGGATTATTTTAGTGAGAACGCACAGAGAGCCATAAGAGAGATCGATGAAGTGGCTGACACTGCGCAAGAGGAGGCTCAAATACTCGAGGTCAAGGGCACAAAGGTTATCTGTATGGAATGGCAGGAAGCTTTCGTGGAATGGATGGGATTTACCGTTGTTGCGAGTTACCCCTCTCCAGAGACGCTATCGGTGAAAGATGTGCATGATCTCATTACAAAGGGGAGGAATGAAGGAGTAGTGCTGATTATTGACAGCTTGCAGAGTGGTACAGAGGTTGGGTCCCAAATTGCCGAGGAAATGGCGGCTTATCACGTGGTTTTGACCAATTTCCCTGGTGCAGTACCCGAAACTGATACGCTGGCTGCCATGCTGAAGTACAATGCGAGGCAGTTATTGAGTGGAGTGAAGAAATATGGTGAGGAAAAAGGGAGAGTGATGCAGCTTGAATCTGAATTGAAGAAAGAAAGAGAGAAAAGAATGATATTTGAAGTAGGTGCAGGTATTCTGCTTTTTGTTTGCGCCATCGAAGCTCTCCTAATCCGCCTGAGAAAATAGGTGGGTTCTTTTTTTTCATCAGCATTAAACACGTGAACAGACTAGCACACTCTCGGTACGGGGTCAGCTATGGGTTTTTCCAGTATCCTGCGCCCACCAACCTTTGTCTTCAGTAGAACGTTGTCTCCCTCGAAAACCTCACCAATGATTCTCGCATTTACCCCATATTTGTGTTTTTGTAACGTCTTCACTACTTCTTCTGCATCCTCTTCTCCGCACGCGACAACGACCTTCCCCTCGCAGGCCACCTCAAAGTAGTTCAACCCCAAAAGTTCGCAGGCAGTTTTGACCTCCTTTCGTACGGGTACCATCTCCTCGTAGATTTGGATTCCTATCTTTGATTTCTCACTGAACTCATTCAAGGTCTTTGCCAACCCTCCTCTCGTAGGATCTTTCATAGCGTGGATGTCATACCTTAAAATAGTGGAGATCATCCCATTCAGGGGGGCTACATCAGATTGTAAAGAGGTTTCAAATGCAATCCCCTCCCGGTGGGACATGATAGCAATCCCGTGGTCCCCCATAGTTCCTGAGACCACAATCTTGTCTTTTACCTTTAACCCTGTATCAGCAATCACCTTTTCAGCTACACCAATCCCTGCAGTCGTTATGATGAGGTTGTCTCCTGCCACTTTCGTGTCCCCACAAATGATGGAAACTCCCGCCTCCTCGCACGCCTCGTCCATGGACTGCAATATTTTTTCGATAGAAGAGCTCTCAATGCCCTCTGGGAGAACCATGGCATTTGACAGCACGAGGGGGGTGGCCCCCATGACTGATAAATCGTTGACTGTCCCGCACACAGCCAGTTTACCAATATCTCCACCCGGGAAGAAGATGGGGTCTACAGTGTGGGCATCGGTGGTGAAAACGATATTTTTTCCCTGAAAGGGAAACGTACCTGAATCGTCCATTTCCTCTAGCCCCAACCCATTGCGAAATTTGGCATGCAGCAGCTTTTTGAGAACAGTGTTCTTGAGAAATTTATCCATTTCTTCTCCACCTGCACCGTGCTCTTTCTTAATAATCATGGTATGGGTTTTCTGTGCTTTGCTTAAAAAGGTATTCTGGTTCAGGTGTGAATTTATTCGTGCACCCTTTTTTTGATCTGAGAAAAAGATCGTCCCAACAGTTTATCGGCTCTGCTCTAATGGTTGCACCTTGAGCGGGCCAGACCTCAGCATGAACCCTGCGAAACCTTTATAAACACGTAGGGAAGGTATCATATGGGTACGGCGGTCACAGCGGAAGGGCCACACCCGTTCTCATTTCGAACACGGAAGTTAAGCCTTCCAGCGATTCGGGTTGTACTGCCATAGGTGGGAACCCCGAGACGCTGCCGGCCCACTTTTATGCCCGGGTGGTGTAGACCGGCCTATCATACAGGACTGTCACTCCTGTGACTCGGGTTCAAATCCCGGCCCGGGCGTCACGTAAGTAATGATCCAAATACTTTCCATTTTTCTTCTCTTCAAATTCGACACAATGATTTTTATCTGCAGTTTTACATGTACATGGTTTGAATTGACGAATTGACGACACGTGCTCTTGTGAACCGTTCTGCCCTCACATAACCCCACCACTTTCGATAACTATTTAAAGGTGCACCTCCACTTTACCCAGAGCGTAGCCAGCATACCAATTGCCTGGCCCATCATAACCTGGTAGGAGAGGATGTAATAAGTACACTATTAACCTCACAAAAGGAAAGGTTTATAAAGAGAAGAAAAAGCGATTTACCTAGACTGTACTATACTTAAGCTTTCATACTCATGGGCCTGTAGCTCAGTCTGGCAGAGCATCGGCCTTTTAAGCCGAGGGTCGCGGGTTCAATTCCCGTCGGGCCCGCTCATTTCGGTGGAGAGAATGAAAAAAACAGATCCCACTCTTCATGCGCTTGTCCCCAAGCACGAGATAATCGATGATGAAGAGGTGGAACACCTGCTGGAGACCTTCAGCATCACCAAAGACAAATTGCCCTTAATCAAGGTAGTTGACCCTATTGTAAAGACTATCGGTGCGAAGCCGGGACAAGTTATCAGAATTACTCGGAAAGGAAGCCCTGCTGGAGAGGCAGTAGTCTATCGATTAGTAGTTAAATAGAGGGACTCTTATGAATAGATGGCCGATTATTAAAGCATTTTTTGATGAAAAGAAGTTCGTCAAACAGCACTTGGACTCTTACAATGATTTCCTCGACAGAGGACTGCAGCAAGTCATAGATGATCAGGGTGGCATTGAGACAGATATTGAAGGATTCTACGTGAAATTTGGAAGGATTCACGCAGACATTCCCCGAACAAGGGATGCGGATGGTTCTACGAGACATTTGTACCCACAGGAGACGAGATTGAGAGATCTCACCTACGCTGCTCCCCTCACTCTTGAGTTAATCCCGGTGATAGGAGGCGAGGAGAAGGAGCCTGTGGAGGTCACGGTGGGAGAGCTTCCCATCATGGTGAAGTCAAAGCTGTGCGCGTTGTACGGGAAGAGCAGCCAGGAACTGATCGAGGTAGGAGAAGACCCCAAAGACCCTGGTGGTTATTTCATCATTAATGGGTCAGAAAAGGTTATTGTCGCTATAGAGGACCTGGCTCCGAACAAGATTTTGATTGAACGCAGTACCAGATCCGATTCCGTGGTAGCGAAAGTATTTTCAACGAGACACGGGTTCAGAGCTCTAGTGAAACTGGAAAGGAAGAAAGATGGGTTACTGCGTGTGTCCTTCCCGTCAGTACCCGGGAAGATACCGTTCGTTTCGGTCATGAAGGCACTGAGTCTCACGAGAGACCAGGACATCGTGAATGCGGTATCAGCTGAACCTGAAATTCAGAAAGAGCTCTTAGATAACCTGGAAGAATCCATTGACATCACGAATGAAGAAGAAGCCTTAGACGTTATCGGGAAGAGGGTAGCCATTGGTCAGCTGCAGGAATATCGATTGAAGAGAGCGTACTACTCTATAGACAGGTATTTGCTCCCCCACATTGGTACTAAACCTGAGGATAGACTGAGGAAAGCGTATTACCTTGGTATTATGGCTGACAGAGCCATAGAATTAGCTCTGGGGAAGAGAGAAGAGGACGATAAAGATCACTACTCATCAAAACGGCTGCGGCTTGCAGGTGAGTTGCTGCAGAACTTGTTCCGACTGTCTCTGGTCCAGTTGACTCGCGACATTAAGTACCAGCTGGAAAGGACCTACGCACGGGGGAAGTTCCAGGCGGGAAAGGAACACGAATTTGTAAAAAAGTCGGTGCGTGCTGACGTTTTGACTGAAAGAATGCGTCACGCCATGGCCACGGGTCAGTGGCCGGGAGGGAGGACGGGTGTGTCTCAATTGCTGGACACGGTCAACTACATGTCCAAGCTCTCTCACTTGCGAAGAGTCGTGAGCATGCTGTCGCGGAGCCAGCCTCACTTCGAGGCACGAGATCTGCACCCCACTCACTGGGGGAGGATCTGCCCCTCTGAGACACCAGAAGGTCCAAACTGTGGGCTGGTCAAGAACCTGGCATTAATGTGTGAAGTGTCTGTGGGCGTTGACGAGGAAGAAATTGAGAGGTATTTACAAGAGATTGGGGTGAAAAAAATACTGGAAAAAGCTCCAAAAACCTTGACATTTATCTATTTGAATGGCTCTTTAGTTGGTACTCACTCAGATGGGAAAGAACTGGTGAAGAAGATAAGAGAAGACCGCAGGAGGTGCAGGGTTCCTGATACAGTGAATGTGGCATATTTCGAGGACATAAACGAAATACAGGTGAACTGTGACGGCGGGAGGGCGAGAAGGCCCTTGCTTGTTGCAGAGAACGGTAATTTGAAGCTGACAGAAGCTCACATACAGGACATCATGCGTGGGGAGCTGCAGTGGAGTGATTTGGTGGAAAGAGGATTAGTAGAGTACGTGGATGCTGAAGAAGAGGAGAATGCGTATGTGGCCATCAATGAGGAGGACATAACACCTGAGCACACCCATTTGGAGATCTACCCTGCGACGATCCTGGGTATATCTGCCAGTATTGTCCCCTTCCCTGAGCACAATGCTGCTCCCAGAAACTCGTACGGGGCAGGGATGGCCAAGCAGAGCCTGGGCTTTGGATCTTCTAACTACAAATTGCGGGTAGAAACCCGTGAGCATCTGATGCACTATCCCCAGGGGCAGTTAGTGACCACGAAATTGATGAAAGCGGTAGAATTTGATAAGAGGCCTGCAGGACAGAACTTCATCGTGGCTGTCTTATCCTACACCGGGTATAACATGGAAGATGCACTCATCATCAACAAAGCAGCAATAGAGAGGGGGTTAGCGAGAACCCACTTCTTCAGGACCTACACGGCAGAAGAGAGGAGATATCCAGGTGGACAGGTCGACATCTTCGAAATTCCCGACAAGACCATACGGGGATATCGTGGGGCCGACTCCTACAAGTATGTTGATGAGGACGGGTTAGTCTGGCCTGAAACAGTCGTCACGGGCAGTGAAGTTCTGATAGGGAGGACTTCTCCTCCGCGATTCCTCCAGGAGTTAGACGAGTTCGGTACTGCCATCTCCGGGAGAGAAGAGACCTCCATATCTGCTCGTGCCTCAGAAACAGGTGTTGTTGACTTAACCCTGCTGACAGAGACCCAGGATGGCAACAAACTCGTGAAAATAAAGGTAAGGGACGAGCGTATACCTGAACTGGGAGATAAATTTGCCTCCCGCCATGGTCAGAAGGGTGTTATTGGATTAATACTGCCGCAGGAGGACATGCCGCTCACTGAATCTGGCGTAGTACCTGATATGATTGTCAATCCGCATGCTATACCTTCCCGTAAGACTGTAGGCCAGATCCTGGAGATGATGGCGGGGAAAGCGGCCTGCATGGAGGGAGAAGCTGTCGATGCTACTGCCTTTGACGGTGTAGACGAGAATATGATCAGAGAATCACTGAGAAAGAATGGGTTCAAGAGCGTGGGGACTGAGCGGTTGTACAATGGGTTGACAGGAGAGATGATCGAGGCAGAGGTCTTCATGGGCGTGTGCTACTACCAGAAGCTGCACCACATGGTGGCAGACAAGATGCACGCCCGCTCACGGGGTCCACGGCAGATGCTGACGAGACAGCCGACAGAGGGGAAGGCGCGAGAAGGCGGCCTGCGATTCGGTGAGATGGAGAGAGACTGCCTCGTAGGACATGGGGCAGCCATGCTGCTGAAGGAGCGGTTACTAGACGCCTCTGACATGTGCGAAATTCTCATCTGTGCCAATTGCGGTGACATTGCAGTTTACGACCGCCTCAGAGACAGACGGTACTGCCCATCCTGTGACGAGGACACAGAAATCTACCCGGTAGAGATGTCTTACGCGTTCAAGCTGCTATTGGAGGAGCTAAAATCCATGTGCTTGTCACCAAAATTAATATTAAAGGAGAGAGCGTGATATTATGACCCTGAAAGTTATTAAAGAAATAAAATTCGGAATACTCTCCCCGGAAAAGATCCGGAAGATGTCTGTGGCCAAGATTGTCACTGCCGATACCTACGATGATGAGGGTTACCCCATTGAGAAGGGATTGATGGACCCCAAGCTGGGTGTCATCGACCCTGGGTTGAAGTGCCGTACCTGCGGCATGCGATTTGGTGAATGTCCGGGTCATTTCGGGCACATTGACCTGGCGAGGCCTGTTATCCACATGGGGTACGCGAAAGAGATCTATAAAGTGCTGAAAAGTGTCTGCCACAACTGCTGCAGGATTCTCCTGGACAAAGAAGAGATCAAAAGGTATAACGTGAAGCTGAAAGAGGCGAAAGTGAGAGAAGTGCAGAAGCAGAAGATGCTCAAGATCATTGCCAAACAAGCCATGCGCCGGAGGAGGTATACGAAGAACAATGTGTGCCCCCACTGCGGCGTCGAATTGCCGAAGATCAAGTTTGAAAAACCGACGACCTACATGGAAGATGGGGAGAAGTTGTCACCTTCAGACATTCGAGCGCGCCTGGAAAAGATCACTGATGACGACGCAGAGTTACTGGGGTTCGACCCTGAGGTGGCGAGACCAGAGTGGTTAGTGTTGACAGCATTGCCTGTGGCTCCCGTGACCGTGAGGCCGTCAATAACATTGGAGAGTGGTGCCCGTTCTGAGGACGACATGACCCACAAGCTGGTGGACATCATCAGGATCAACCAGAGGTTACGGGAGAACATTGATGCAGGTGCCCCCCAGTTGATCGTTGAAGACTTGTGGGAGCTTCTCCAGTACCACGTGACAACATACTTTGATAATGAGGTTTCTGGAGTTCCCCCTGCTCGCCACCGCTCAGGAAGAGTGTTAAAAACTCTGGCACAGCGGTTAAAAGGGAAGGAGGGCAGGTTCAGAAACAACCTATCGGGAAAGAGGGTAGACTTTTCCGCCAGGACAGTGGTCTCTCCTGATCCCAACCTGTCTATCAACGAGGTGGGAGTGCCCATAGCCGTTGCTATGGAGCTGACAATCCCTGAAAGGGTGACGTTCAAGACAAAGGAAAAGCTGAAAAAATTGGTACTGAGGGGTCCCTCCCAGCATCCAGGCGCAAACTACATTATCCGACCCGATGGGAGGAGGAAAAGGATCCCTACCAATGATGAAGACTTGAGAACGAACCTGGCAGATGAGCTGGATCTGGGGTACATTGTGGAGAGACACTTGCATGATGGGGACATTGTCCTGTTCAATAGACAGCCCTCCCTGCACCGGTTGAGTATCATGGCACATCAGGTGAAGGTCATGCCGTACCGTACGTTTCGATTAAACTTGTGCGTGTGCCCACCTTACAACGCAGACTTCGATGGTGACGAAATGAACCTGCACATCCCTCAGACAGAGGAAGCCCAGGCTGAAGCTCTGCTGCTCATGCGGGTGCAGGACCAGATCATCTCTCCCCGGTACGGAGAACCAGTCATAGGCGGTGTGCAGGACTACATCTCGGGTGCCTACATTCTCACCCGGGAGGGGACGACTTTCACCAAGGAAGAAGTTGAGGAAATGCTGTACGTCTCAGGCATTGACGCAGTGATCCCCCTGGATAAAGCAATGTGGACAGGGAAAGAGATCTTCTCATTACTCCTGCCACCTGATCTCAACGTGGAATACAAGAACAAGACCTGCAAGAAGTGCACCACCTGTAAGGGAAGGGCCTGTTCTTCTGATGCGTACGTCTTCATAAAGAATGGGAAACTGCTGACTGGCGCCATAGATGGGATGGCCTTTAAAGCGAGATCAGAATGTAAGCTCTTGGATAAACTGGTGAAAGACTACGGAACTGACATGGGAAGGAAATTCCTGGACTCTGTCACGCGATTGATTCTGTGGATCCTGGGTAAGAAGGGTATTTCCATGTACATTAACGATGTGGAACTGGACCAGGATGCAAAGGACAGAATAAGCGAAGTTTTGGAAAATGGAGAGCATAAGGTCGATTTGTTAATCCAAGCGTACCACAACGGGGAGTTAGAACCCCTCCCCGGGCAGTCGCTTGAAGAGACATTGGAGAAGAAGATCATGCAGGTTCTCGCTGCTGCCCGAGACAAGGCAGGCCAGATTGCTGAGCAGAACCTGGGACTGGAACGGTTTGCTGTCATCATGGCCAAGACAGGGGCTAAGGGAAACATGCTGGACTTAACGCAGATGGCAGCCTGTCTGGGCCAGATGTCGGTGCGAGGAGAGAGGCTCCATCGCGGATATGCGGAAAGATCTCTATCCCACTTCAAAAAGAGAGACCTGTCTGCCAATGCTCGTGGGTTTGTACCTGCTTCCTACAAGAAGGGACTATCGCCTACACAGTTCTTCTTCCACGCCATGGGTGGGAGAGAAGGGTTGGTAGACACTGCGGTGAGGACAGCCCAGTCAGGCTACATGCAGAGACGGTTGATGAATGCTATGCAGGACTTGAAAGTGGAGAATGACCGCTCAGTAAAGGACAACAACGGGTTGATCATCCAGTTCAAGTATGGGGAGGACGGTGTCGATCCCGCCAAGAGCGACTACGGGAAGGCAGTCGACATTGACTGGATCATTCACAAGCACGTGGAGGCGGTTTAATGGATCCACTTCCCTCTTCAGTGAAGAAAGAGTTGGTCGAAAAACTGCTGAAGAAGAATGAAGAGAAGAAGTTAACCATTGGCCAGATCGATGCCATCGTCCAGGAGGTTGTGGAGGAGTACAACAAGGCACTCGTTGATGCGGGTGAACCGGTGGGAACGGTGGCTGCCCAGAGTATTGGCGAGCCTGGTACCCAGATGACACTGAGTACATTCCACTACGCTGGTGTGGCAGAAATTGATGTGACCCTCGGGTTACCACGCATTATTGAGATTGTCGACGTGCGTAGGAGGCCTTCCACGCCTGTGATGGCCGTGTACTTAGAGGACGAGTACAAAGAAGACAGGGAAAAAGCTTTAGAAGTGGCCCGCCTCATTGAGGGAACCACGGTAGAGAACATGGCCCGTTCCATCATCATGGATGTCATCAACATGAACCTGATCGTCCAGCTCGATGAGTACAAACTGGAGGATCAGAAGATTATCATTGACGAGGTAATCAAAAAGCTTAAAAGGATAAAGAATGTAGAAATTGAACAAGACGATTATACCATTACTCTGAATCCAGGAGACGTTTCTCTCATGAAGCTGCGTCGATTTGCCATGCGCGTGAGAAACACACAGCTGAAAGGAATACGGAAGATCAAACGTGCGCTGATCAGGAAGGAAGATGGTGAATACGTGATACATACTGAAGGTTCAAAGCTGACCGATGTGTTCAAACTCGATGGTGTGGACGCTACCCGGACGACAACCAATGATGTCAGGGAGGTCCACAAGGTACTGGGCATAGAAGCTGCCCGCAACGCCATCATCAAAGAGATCAAAGACACATTAGACGAACAGGGGTTAGATGTCGAGGTCAGACACATCATGCTGCTGGCAGATTTAATGACTGTTGATGGAGAACCCAAACCCATCGGCAGGCATGGTATCTCTGGTGAGAAATCCAGTATTCTGGCCCGTGCTGCTTTTGAAGTCACGACCAAGCATCTTCTGCAGGCAGGGATACAGGGTGTGGTGGATACGTTAAATGGCGTCACAGAAAACGTGATCATTGGCCAACCCATTCCTGTAGGAACAGGTACGGTGGAGCTGACCATGAAGGAAATGAAGAGGTGACTGTAGTGGACATAGGTAGGGAGATCAGGAAAGCTGCAGAAACAGGCCGCGTCATGTTTGGAACAGAAAAGTCTATAAAGACCATGAAGACTGGAGAAGCCAAGCTGGTAATCGTGGCTGAGAACGCTCCTCAAAAGACAAGAGAGGACATAGAGTACTACTCGCAGCTATCAGGCATCCGCATTCGCACCTTTAATGGTTCAGGAATAGAGCTCGGTACTCTGTGCGGAAAGCCATTCGTCATATCAGTTGTTGCCGTCATCTCTCCGGGAGAGAGTAACGTGCTCATGGTGGAGGGAACCTGATGGGAGTTAAACTGGGAACAGAAGAGATAAGGTACATTGGCCTCTTTGAGAGCCTCACCGGTGCCACTGTCATGGACTGCATACTGGAAGATGACAGAGGTCGCGTGGTGTACGTGGTGAAAGAAGGTGAAGTGGGTCTTGCTGTTGGAAGAAATGGTGCCAACATCCAAAAAGTAAGGGAGTTGGTTGGAAAAGCGGTGGAAGTCATCGAGTACTCCAATGATCCAACCTCCTTTGTGAAGAACATTTTGCGTCCTGTCAATGTGCGTTCTGCCCACGTTTCTCAGCGCAAAGGTGATAAAAACGTGGTGCTCTTGGATATACCCAAGAAAGACCGGGGGTTGGCCATTGGAAAGAACGGCAGGAACATTGAACGGGCCAAATACCTGATGAAGAGGCACCACGACATTGATGATGTAATGATACTCTAGGTGAGAATATGAAAGGACCGCGTGGCGAATTTGCTGCTCGAACTCTTGAAGACAAGAGACAGAAGTTGAGATGGAAAGACATATCCTATAAAAGGAGAATGCTGAGCCTTGACGTGAAATCTGATCCTCTGGAGGGTGCACCCCAGGCTCGAGCCATAGTCTTGGAAAAGGTGCCTGTCGAGGCCAAACAGCCGAACTCAGCCCTCCGGAAGTGCGTGAGGGTGCAGTTGATCAAAAATGGCAGACAGATAACTGCATTCTGCCCCGGAGATGGTGCTATAAACTTCATAGATGAACATGACGAGGTCATCGTTGAGGGAATTGGAGGCAGACAAGGAGGGTCTATGGGAGACATCCCTGGAGTGAAGTTCAAAGTTACCAAGGTCAACAGAGTCTCGCTTTTGGAGATGGTACGAGGTAGAAAAGAGAAACCGGTGAGATAAATGAAAGTCTTTGACAAGTGGGAAACCAATGTTGAGGTACGTGATAGTGGATTGAAAGGTTACATCAATCTGACTCCTTTGATTCTCCCCCACACGGGAGGGAGGGTGGAAGCAGTACAGTTCTGGAAAAATAAACTGACCATAGTGGAACGGTTGATTAACAAGGCGATGCGATCCGGGGCTACCAAGAAAAAGGTGGGAGGTCACTTCATCAGGAGGCACGGCGGGTACTCGGGGAAGAAGCACAAGGCGTACACTACTGTTAGAAAAGCCTTTGACATCATTCACGAGAAGACGAATGAGAACCCCGTGCAGGTGCTCGTCCGTGCGATTGAAAACTCGTGCCCCCGGGAAGAAGTGACGACCTTAACCTATGGTGGGGTCAGCTATCACCAGTCGGTCGATATCTCTCCTCAGAGAAGACTGGACACTGCTTTAAAGAACATTATACTGGGAGCTTCTGACAAAACGTTCAGATCAAAAACGACTTTCCCCAAGGCATTGGCAGATGAACTGATACTCGCCTCCAATGCAGATGTGAAGAGCTTTTCAGTGACCAAGAAAGAGGAAATAGAGAGAATTGCCAAGAGTGCAAGGTGATCTCATGGGAAGAAAGGAGAAAATGGCTGAACTTGTTCACGAATTAATGTACAGCCCTGAAAAGATTTTGAACATAGGGATTGCAGCACACATCGATCACGGGAAGACCACTCTATCTGACAACCTCCTGGCTGGAGCAGGGTTGATGTCTGAAGAGCTGGCAGGAAGGCAGTTAGTCTTAGACTTCGACGAGCAAGAACAGGCCAGAGGTATCACCATTAATGCGGCCAACGTGTCCATGGTGCACGAGCACGAGGGGAAGGAGTATCTGATCAACCTCATTGACACTCCCGGTCACGTGGACTTTGGCGGCGATGTTACCCGGGCCATGCGGGCTATTGACGGGTGCATTATCGTCGTGTGCGCAGTAGAGGGCGTCATGCCCCAAACGGAAACAGTAGTGAGACAAGCCTTGAAGGAAAGGGTAAAACCGGTACTGTTCATTAACAAGGTGGACCGGTTAATCAAAGAGCTGAAGCTCTCTCCAGAAGAGATGCAGCAGCGCTTTAGCAAGATTATCACTCATGTCAACAAGTTGATAGCTCAGATTGCACCTCCTGAATTCAAGGAGAAGTGGCAGGTCAACGTCACCGATGGTTCTGTAGCCTTCGGGTCTGCCTACTGGAACTGGGCCATATCAGTCCCCTTCATGAAGGACACTGGGTTGACCTTCAAAGACATAATCGACTACATCCAGAAAGACGAGATGAAGGAACTGGCCAAGAGGTCACAGATTCACAAGATCATCTTAGACATGGTAGTGAACCACCTCCCCAACCCGTTGGTGGCTCAGAGATACAGGATTCCCAAGATCTGGAAAGGGGACACTGCCTCTGAGGTTGGAAGGCAGATGATGACCGTAGACCGCGGCGGGGACTTTGCCATGGTGGTCACGAAGATTATTGTCGACAGGCATGCAGGTGAAATTGCCACAGGCAGAATCTTCTCAGGGACTGCTAAAATTGGAGATGAAGTGTGGATCGTGGGAGCCAAAACCAAGAGGCGCATTGTCCAGTGTGGTATCTACATGGGGCCTGACCGACAGAACATGGACGAGGTACCTGCAGGCAACATTGTAGCCATAACAGGATTGAAAGAGGCCATAGCTGGTGAGACCATCTGTTCGGGAGCTGAACCTATTGCTCCCTTTGAAGCGATCAAGCACTATTCAGAACCTGTCGTCACCGTGGCAGTGGAGCCTGTCAACACCAAAGACCTGGCAAAGCTCGTGGAAGTGCTGCGGCAGGTGTCCAAGGAAGATCCCACCATACAGGTGAAGATCGACGAAGAGACGGGTGAATACCTCATGAGCGGTATGGGAGAGCTGCACCTGGAAGTGGTCAGCTACAAGATCATCCACAACAAGGGCGTCGACATCAAGACTTCCGAACCCATCGTGGTCTACCGTGAGTCAGTCATGGGTTCCTCACCTGAAGTAGAAGGGAAGTCACCCAACAAGCACAACAAATTCTACATCACGGTGGAACCTTTGGAAGATGCAGTCTACCAGGCTGTAAAGGATGGTACCATCCCTGAAGGAAGAGTGAAGGCCAAGGAGTTGCAGACACAGTTGAGAGAATTGGGGATGGGAAAGAATGAAGCCAGGGGTGTTGAAGAGATCTACCAGGGGAACGTCCTTTTGAACTTATCCAAAGGTATTGTCCACATCGGAGAGGTCATCGAGTTAGTCATCGAGGCCTTCCACTCCGTCATTGACAAGGGACCCCTTGCTGAAGAGCCGGTCATGAAGCTGAAGGTCAAAATCATGGACATGAAGCTCCACGAGGACTCCATCCACAGAGGGCCTGCCCAGGTGATACCTGCGGTGAGGCACGCCTTGTTCGGAAGCGTCTTGATGGCACGGGACTCGCTCTTCGAACCCATGATGAAATTGTGGGTCCAGGCACCCCAGGAGTACATGGGGACTATCAATAGAGAAATCCAAGGCAGACGGGGCCAGGTCATCGACATGAACCAGGAAGGAGAGCTCATCAACATTGAATCCAAGGTCCCTGTGGCTGAGATGTTTGGGTTCTCCGGTGCAATCCGCTCTGCCACAGAAGGGAGAGCTTTGTGGTCGACAGAGGTGCTGGGATTCGAACAGCTCCCTGAAGTCTTGCAGAATAGTGTAGTCATCGGGATCAGGAAACGCAAAGGATTGAAAGCAGAAATTCCACGGCCCGAACACTGGCTGTCCTAAATTACTTTCTTCTTTTTTTTATCTTAGATTACTGGATATAAACATGGATTGAAAGTGTCTATTGTTTTACTTTCTCCCACTCGAATTCATGACTTTAAAAACAATACAAGAACCCCATTTGTAGCCTTGCATCATCCACCGAGTCTTGTTGTTACAGCTGTACCAGGTAGGTTGAATGACTCCATGAGGTGGTGGAATGACTACAGTGAGCATCGTCCTGTACCACACAGGGAGTACCCCTCGCGTGGCAGAAAACCTTTTTATGTAGGCACATCAAACCAGGGTAATGAACCCACTCGATCAGGCTGTGCAGCTCATTGAGAAATCCTCCTCACTGGTGGCATTAACAGGAGCTGGAATCTCCACAGCTTCGGGGATACCTGATTTTCGTTCTCCTGATGGCATCTGGAGTAAATACCCTGTGACGTATGGGGGGTATAACTACTTCAAAGAACATCCTGAACAAATCTACGCACTGGGGAGGGAGCTTCTCCCCCTGTTGATGGGTGCGCAGCCTAACGAGGGACATAAAGCCTTAAAAGAGCTGGAAGACATGGGCACCCTAAAGGCTGTGATAACCCAGAATGTTGATGGGTTGCACCAGAAGGCGGGGTCCCGAAAGGTCGTTGAAATCCACGGCACCTTCAAGACAGCTACCTGCTTGACCTGCGGCAAGAAAGTGGCGACAAAAGAACTGCTCCCTCTCCTCGATATTGTACCACGGTGTCTGGAGTGTTCCGGCATCATAAAACCAGATGTCGTCTTTTTTGGAGAATTATTACCTGAAAAAGCCTTTTCAGAAGCAGTGGACCTGGCACAGAAGGCAGATGTCATGATTGCTGCCGGTACGAGCCTGGAAGTGTACCCTGCCAGTCATCTTGTTTTGATCGCGAAGAAGAAGGGCCGCATCATCATCATGAATGATGAGAAGACAGCTTTGGACAGGGTGGCAGATGTGGTAATCAAAGATAAGCTGTCTGTGTGTCTGCCCACTGTGGTAAAAAGACTCAAAGAGGAGATATCATGAAGGTTCCAGTAGGTCAGAAACTGAAAGACATCGAGGTCACTGAACCACGGGTGGAAATCCTCATCGAAGAAGCACAAAAAGAAACCCTCACCGGGTACATCCGGGTCACCTACGAGAAAACCGGTATCAATGACCTCTACATTTTTTTTGTCAAGGGGGAATTGACAGCAGTTTACGGAGAGGAGATGCTGACTCAGAGAGAGATTTTTGGAAGAGAGGCCCTGGATGAAGCATTGACCGTTTTCTCAAAAGGTATTGCCAGTCTGTATGAGCTGGAGGAAAACGAGATTCGACAGCTCCCAGAACCCAAAATTTTCCTGGAAGAGAAGGAAATGGGATTCACCAATTTACTGGAAGCCCAGTTGAAGCGGTTGAACAGAGAGGGCCAGTTTTTGGCGTCTTTGGTCGCAGATGTCCAGGGGCTGCCCATAGCTGCAGTGGACTCGCAATACAACACAGAGATGATTGCTGCCCTGTCAGCACTGGTGAGGGACGTTTCTCACCGCGCAGAGACCCAGTTAGGGTTCAAAAAAATGGACGAGGTCTCTCTGGTGGATGATGACAAGGTGAGACTGGTGTGCAGGTATTTCACCGTGGGAGACTACATGTATATACTGTCGTGCGTGATCCCTGCCCAGCAAACGTACCGGAGGTTAACCAGCACGGCGTTACGGGAGATAGAGAAGATCATGAAGAAAAGGTTCAGGTAGATGTTCATCACCACTGAATTTGGGAAAGTTGTCTACAATAAAAAAGTGTACGCGTACGACATCTATGTGCATCCTTCGGGCAGAGTAGAACCCAGGAGGAAAGAGTTATCAGAACAGGTCTACGGGACTGGCCACAAGGTGACAGCTGCTGAAATGGAAGTGCTCTTGCGTGAAGACCCGGACTGCATTATCATAGGGACGGGGCAGGGTGGAGCACTGCACCTGACAGCAGAGGCCAGACATTTTCTGGAGGAGAAAGGTGTCTTGTATGAAGAATTACTGACTCCAAAGGCAATCCAAAAGTATAATATGTGCTTTAACTGTGCTATCCTAGTGCATGTCACCTGCTAACACTTTCTTGACTGTTTTTGCAACTCCCTCTCCCAAAACTTCTGCTAAAGCGGAAGGTGAAGCCTTCTGTACGTCATTTACTGTTTTGTAACCTGCTTCATGTAATCGTCTGGCACGTGCTCTTCCAATGTTTGGTATTTTCACCAGGGGGAGCAATTCCTGTTTGATACCGTATTTGAGACGCATCCTCACCTTGCGGATTTCACCCGTTCTGTACGAGAAGAGGTGAGCAATTTCAGCAAAAGAGTACAGTAACCAGTCTGCAGTCTCTCGAATCCTGTACAGGTCCCCCGGACCGATGTTGAACTGATCACAGATATCATCTTCTTCCACTTCCTCCATCCACAACCAGAGGAGGTATGCGGTCTTTACCTGAGACAGAAAGATCTCGTACAACTCCGGTTCGTCCCAGTTGTCAGGGATGGAAAGCAAAAACTCGTCCTGCCTCTCTTCCGTCGTTAAGTCGAACTGGGGAAACTCCCCTCTCCGTAAATATAAGGAAGGCATGTCAGGGCAGGCAGTCACGGCGTGGAGGATACCAAAGGCAGGCATCTCCTCTCTCAGGGCTTTTCGGAGCACGACAGCTGAAGCAGGATCAATGTACAACTCGGAGACTCTCTTTCCAAAGAGGGTGGCTTTAAACCCTTTGAGCATGTTGTGCCGTTCTAAATAGTCTCTGACCATCTGAATAGTATCGTAAACGTATTGTTCACCATTCTGGTGGACGTAAAAGGTTTTTGAGAAGAATTTTTTCAAATCCTCTTCATTTCGTACGTAGTCTGAGGCCAATAAGGCCAGAAGATGGGTTCTCAAGGCAGATTGAGAGGCTAATTTTGAGGAGATTCGCTCTGGCTGTGCATTGATGAATTTGTCGAAGAGGATGTCTATTTCTCCCTCATTCTTGGCGACGAGGAGTGCTTCTCCCTCAGTGTCGTACTTTGGTCTTCCAGCTCTCCCCATCATCTGGTGGATTTCCAGAACAGGTATGTACTGGTATCCTGCGTTCTCGTAAAATCGTTTGACGTCGCGGACGACCACTGTTCTGGCAGGCAAGTTAATTCCAGCAGCCAGAGTGGGAGTGGCGACGAGGATCTTGAGTTTGTTCTCTTTGAAAGCACTCTCCACCAGGGTTCGATCGTGTCTTTTGAGGCCAGCGTGATGGAAGCTCACCCCGTGGATGGAGCACTCTTTTAATTTTGTTTTGTAGACAGAATCTGAAAAGGCTAGAGGCTCAAAAACATATTTTTTCTTGAGTTTTTTGGCAATGGAAGAGGCCAAAGACTGAGTAGATCTGCGGGTGTTGACGAAGAAGAGAATCTGGCCAGATTCGAGGCCGTTGATAGCCAAGGTTATGCAAGGGTCGCCGTGAGTCGATATGGGCTGGGTGTTGTCCTCGTATACGATAGTGTCTTCAAAGAAAACTCCTTTTCTTAAGGGGACTGGTCTCCAGTCTGTACTGACGAGTTCAGCCTCCAGCCAATCTGCTATGTCCTGGGCGTTGGAGATGGTGGCTGATAGAGCGAGGATGCGCTTGTGTTTCATCTTGGAGAGGATCATCTCCAGGGTGGGCCCTCTCCCGGGGTCATCGATCAGGTGGACTTCATCGGCTATGATGAGGTGGACAGTGCTGAAGAACTGAGGATCGTGCCGTAAGAGTGAATCACATTTCTCTGAGGTCGTGACAATGACGTCGTACTGTTTTAAATGAAAATCTGTGGAGTCGTAATCTCCTGTAGTTAGGGCAACATTGATGCCCAATTCTTTGATGTCATTGTATTTTTCTTCTGCTAAAGCTCTTAAAGGGACGATGTATATGGCTTTCTGGCCTCTTTCGAGAGCTTTGATCAGGGCGAAGATGGCGGCCAACGTCTTTCCAGATGCTGTCGGGATGGCCAAAACCATGTTTTTGTCCTGGAGGAGTCCTTTTTTGACAGCTTCTTCCTGGGGTGGGTACAAGGTGGTGTAACCCAGTTCCTCTAACTTGGTGATAAACTGTGAAGGGAGATCAAGCTCTCGAACGTGCATAGAAAAAAGTTGGTTGTTATGTTAATAAAGGTTTATACCAGGTTCACTGCAAAGGTATTTATACAAGTGCTCAGGTGTCATGGCAATCTCTGTGCCAAATGGTGGTAGAATGGACAGAACTCTCGTCGGAAGATGTGGACTCTACTGCGGTGCGTGTACCATATACCGTGCCCAGAGAGATTCTCCTGAATTGAGAAAATGGTTGGCTGAAAAATTTAAATGCACCCCAGAACAGGTTCAATGCAATGGGTGTGGAGCCCTAACTCCAGATTCGTGGGGACATGACTGCAAATTCGTCGTCTGTTTGAGAGGAAAAGGATACCAGTCCTGCTATGAATGTTCAGACTATCAGGATCGAACGTGTAAAAAATTTGAAGAATTTGCACAGGAATATCTCGAAGAGGGAGTGGATTTACGCGGGAATTTGAACCAGATCAAAGAAGGGAACATAGACCAGTTTCTGGAAAACTCTCAGAAGCAGTACACCTGCGCATTCTGTGGGGGTCCTCTGGCAGTTGGGTCTAAGAAATGTCATCACTGTGGTAGAGAGTTCACCTGATTGATCACAAGCTGCAGGATGGGGATAATCCTGTTGGCGTTTCTCTTTTTTTGGTGAAATATTGGTTCTGATTCACTTATTTGTGACTCTAAAAATCTCAAAATCCATTCTTCATCTGAAAAAATGTTTCTTTTCAGATTTATAAGACTATCTGGAAAGTTCTCATGCACTGGTGACAAAACTTGCACAATCATGTGAAAAAATATTCAATCGCCAACACGCAAATATCTAACAGCGTGAATGAACCTTTTTATTAAAGACTACTTCATTACGTGGTCACTTTTTTGTTCCAAACTCTTCTAGACACCGATCACAGCAGAAGTAGTACTCTTTCCCCTCAACAACCTGCTTGCGTGCAAACACACATTTCTCCACCGGGATTTCAGTCTTACAAAACTCACATTTCATAGTCAACCTCCTCTTTTCTTGTAATAATCCTCCACTGCCAGCTTCAAGCAGTCTGCTGCCAGCAATGAACAGTGCATCTTCTTCTCAGGAACGCCATCCAGACTGTCAGCAATGTTCTGTTTCGTGATCTTTAAAGCCTCTTCCACCAGTAACCCCTTGATCATCTCTGTCATGATGCTCCCACTGGCCACGGCAGCTGCACATCCAAAGGTGGTGAACTTCGTATCAATGATCTTCCCATCCCTCACTTTTATGTACAAATGCATGATGTCTCCGCACACATCACTGGATAACTTCCCAACACCATCTGCATCTTCAATCACTCCCACATTCCTCGGGTTCTGGAAGTGGTCCATCAATTTCTCACTGTACTGCAACATGCGATCCTCCCTACCTTATTCGTGTGACTCCTTTTATGTATTGCGGTCAACCCTCATTCATTCTAAGAACCTCCCTCCTCTTCTCCAAACACCTGCGCACTGTACACCTCCACCTCCAATTTCCCTTCTTTCCAGAAATTTGAAGGTAACCCAGCCTTGCTGCACAGATGAGACAGAAACTCTTCAGGATTCGGTAACTGTTCCCACACTTGAGGCAGAAACGTGGCTCTATACAATCCATAGTGAATGGTAACTCCTTTTCCCTCGATTTTCTTGAGTAAGTCCTCCGCATTCTCGTAAGAAACCTTCTCCGGCAGTGTCAGCACCGATATTTCAAGAGTTATCTTTGATAACTCCTCGTACGTCACCGGGTTAAACCGCGGGTCCTTTACAGCTGCATTCACTGCATTCTCTATGACGCCTTTGTATAACTCCTTTTCAGGAGTCAAGTTCCCAATACATCCTCGCAACATCCCGTTTTCATTCAACGTGACAAAGCACGCCCTCTTCTCCTTCAACCGCGGGGTCAGTTTTAATTCATCCACCACCGGTAGACTCCCGTCTTCAAGGTATTTCTCCAGTGTCTCTCGTGCCAGGTTCAAGAGGAAGGTTTGCTCTTCCTCACTCAGATAAGATTCTCCATAAAAAGCCACAGCCATATAACCCACCACCTGCTCTTTTTCTCCTGCAGTATCCCCCGAATTCTGATAGTCCAGAAGGGTTCCCTGCCACCCTTTTGCTTGAGCTATGTACATTAACGTTTTCAAAGCGTTCAACCCGCAGGCCTCGCACGACATCACCTTTTCAAAGTCTATGTCAGGTACACTCACCGTACACGCTTCATCCAGGGCACGTGCCTGCTCATACGGGTAGTAGTGGCTCAGATCAGAAGATGCTACAACTAACGTTCTCTCATCAATGTAGGGCAAAAGGGCAGAGGCCACCTCTTCACTGTTGACATCTCCCAAGACAACAGGGATGATCTCAAAGTCAGTCAAAACACTCTGCAAAAAGGGGAGCTGCACCTCTAAACAGTGTTCTTTCATGTGTGCTTCCGGCACATCAACGAACAGAGGATTCTTCTTAAGTTCAAAAGCCTTCTCACTCACTTTCACCAGCCCCAAGGGAGTCTCAAAATGCGTATAATCCGGGATTGAAGCACCCTTGAACCAAATGTAATGGGTTGGACCGAGGAGAATCACGGTGTCATACCCATTGGATAACTGCATGTAACTGTACCCTGCTGTGGGCCCCGAGTACACGTAACCTGCATGGGGGCACACTAACCCATGAATCTCCGGCAGCCCCAGGAAGGGTGCCCCATCGAGGTAAGATCTCACAAGTGTTTTTAGTTCTTCAGCAGAAGAGGGGTAAAATCTCCCTGCCACAACAGCCCTCCTCACGTGCATTTTATCAGTCTGATCTTTTTGCAGTTCATTTCCAGGTTCATTTCCAGGTGCAGGCCAGAAGTACACCACCAGTGAGACTGCAATGAGCCCTACCATTACCAGCCCAGCGCTTTTCTTATTCACTGTTCCACACCCCCTTTATCTCCTGTCCACAGTACTCGCATGATCCCTCCTTTACATGCATTTCAGTGACAAAAAACCCTTTCCTCCCGACAATCAACCTCTCACAGTGGGGACAGTAGGTATCCTCTCCCTCTCCCGGTACATTCCCGATGTAAACGTAGTGTAACCCTTCATCTCTGGCAACCTTTTGGATCTCTCTCAGTGTCTCCACCGGGGTTGGGGGCAAGTTCAGTAATTTGTAAGCAGGAGAAAAGCGCGAAATATGCAGTGGGTAGTCTGGTCCCACATTGTCGTACAGCCACACACACATCTCCCGTGCCATCTCCACATCGTCTGTCCAGGTAGGAACAACGAGATTGGTCACTTCGAACCACACTCCCTCTTCTTTTAAAATTCTTAACGTATCTAACACTGGTTGCAACTTCCCTGCATTCAACTCGTTGTAGATTTCTTCTCGAAAGCTTTTCACATCCACGTTTGCAGCATCCAAATACTGGCACAGGTCTCTCAAGGGAATCTCGTTCATGGACCCATTGGTAATCCACAGGTTATTAATCCCTTTCATTCGTGCAATTCTGGACGTGTCATACATGTACTCGTACCATGCAGTGGGTTCAGAATACGTGTAAGCTATGGAGCTGCATCCCGATTTTTCAGCCTGCTCCACCACCTGTTCGGGGAACAACTCTACATTCTGCGTCTCTTCAGGACTCTTCTGCGATATTTCCCAGTTCTGGCAGTTTAAACAGCGAAAGTTGCACCCTGCAGTAGCGATGGAAAATGCAGAGGTGGAGGGCAGAAAATGGAAGAGAGGCTTTTTTTCCACCGGGTCTATGTGAACTGCACAGGGATTCCCATAAGCTAACGTGTACAACGTTCCTTTGTAGTTCATTTTATTCCTGCACACGCTCCTCACTCCCTCCCTTAAAATACACTCATTGGGGCACACCTGACACTGGACGTTCTCACCCAACGTAATGTAGTGATACCCTTCTCGAGACCACTTCCAGGGAGCAGCAGAATCAGTAATCTCAGGGGCAGAGGTTTCCAGAGTCTCCTTCTTGAGAAAATGAGAAAGAGTGTAAGCACCCAGGGCCATACCAGCCCCTACAAGAGCTGCTGTCTTGACAAAGTCTCGCCTGGACATGGGCTCTTTTTCTCTCATGAAGTATCCAGGCTCACTGACACATAAAAGGATTACTCTCCCAGATGCTTTCAACAACCGACATGAGTACTGGAAAAACGAAGCAGCAGAACAGAGAAACAGTCGGATATGGCTGTAATTCTACTGAAAAGGGATAAGTTCTTCTGGATAGTTACCTTGTCAAGGCAGCATCTTCTCACAGTCCCACCTGTGACTTTTGAATGAAGCAACCTTTATATACTACCCCTAAAAAGAGGATGAAGGTGGTACATTGACGCTTGAAAGTGATGTGTTAAAAAAACTTTGTAGAGGCGGAATCACCTACGAAGAACTGAAAAGGGCATTTCCTGATTCAAATCTATCTCAGGTCCTCATTTCCTTGGAAGAACGAAAGTTAGTGGAGAACAAGGGAGGAACCTGGATCATCACAGAAAATGGAAAGAGAGAAATTGAGAAAAGGAAAGAAATGGCCTACAAATTATCTGAAAAGGATGCATTGAGAAAACTCAAGAAAGGCGGAATCACCTACGAAGAACTGAAAAGGGCATTTCCTGATTCAAATCTATCTCAGGTCCTCATTTCCTTGGAAGAACGAAAGTTAGCGGAGAACAAGGGAGGAACCTGGATCATCACAGAAAATGGAAAGAGAAAGATTGAAAAAAGGAAAGAAATGGCCTACACGTTACTTTTGGTCCCTGCCATTGTCTTTTTCCTGTTAGCAGCTCATTTCCACTCCGCGTACTCACAGGCATATGACACCAACATAAGACTGCTGCAGGAGAAAACGGAAACAGAAGGACAACTCTCCAAAATTGAGGAACAGAGGAAAGCTGTCCAGGCAGAATATGATGCAAAACTCACTGAACTCACAGGAGAACAGGGAAAGACATCTGAATTAGAGACTTCTCAGGAAGAAGCTATGGAATCCTTAGCAACACTCAAAAAGGAGCTTGACTACTACGGCTGCCTTGAAAAATGCGCTCCTGATAAATTCGTTACCGTCGACAACCCTTACGTGAAGGCAAAAGTGGACGAAATTACTGCAGGGCTAACTACTCTGAGAGAAAAGCAAGAAGCTGTTTTTAACTTCGTGAGAGATCACATCGAGGAAGACGAAAACATATTCCACTTTGGACGCATTGACCTCTGGGAATACCCAGAAGAGATTCTCAAGAGAGGCAAGGGTGATTATGAAGACAAGTACATGCTCCTTCTAACCATGCTGCGCATGCTGGGAACTCCCCCTCAAGATGTCAGATTTGTGGCAGCAGAGGTGGATGGAAATGACAGTTGGTTGTGGGTGGAATGCAATGATGGGCAGACCTCATGGATATTAGATCCTCTTGAGGGCTACACCTTTACCTCCACTCCTCAAGATGAATTCTACAAAGAGCATAAGGTGAAGATCCTGTGGTGGTTCAACGACACAGGATTCTACCTGGGGTGATTACATGAAAAAATACCTTATCATAGGATTGGTGGGATTAATCATTGTCTCCATGGTGTCAACGTACTACACGAACGACATGAACCTGCGTGAGATAGAAAGAGGACGCACAATTACAGAAGAAACCTCACACATTAAAGATCAGATCACGGAGGTTGAATCTTCAATTTCACAGATTGAAACGAAAAGATCTGAGACAGAACCCCTCATTCTCGAAGAGCAGCAGAAACAGAAAGAGATAGAAGAGAGCATTACTGCTTTGAACTCACAAAAGCTGCAGCTGGAAGAATCGATAGACGTGTACAAAGAGATTGAGAAGAAAGACCCCAGAGTCTTGATCACGCTTGAAGATCCTGTGGTCAGGGCAAAGGTGAAGGAGGTTACCAGGTTATGCAAGACGACAGAGGAGAAACAGCAGGCAATCTTTGAGTATGTTCGCAAGGAGATCAAATATGTAACTGAAGGGAATCCAAAGGAGTATTCATACCCTCAACCGTATCTGCGGTTTAAATTTGACTTCTGGCAGCTCCCCCGGGAGACGATTGAATGGAGATCGGGAGATTGTGAGGACGTGTCAATTCTCTTGTGCACGATGATGCGCATAGCAGGTGTCCCTGCCTCCGACATACGGATTGTCCTGGGGGTTATCTACTATGAGGGGTTCTTGCTCGGTGGTCATGCCTGGACTGAATTCAAAATGGGGGACCAGTGGTATGTGCTGGAATCCACCTGCGTTACCTGCAACTACATCGAGAAGTCAGAATACTACGCATTTTTTACACCAAAGATATGGGGTTGGTTCAACGATCAGGAGTATCATCATGAAGAGTCTCGTGAAACAGAAGGTCGCATGAACCTTATCCTGGTGTAGGGTTCCTCTCGGTTCAGTACGATAGCAATTTTCGATCCACGTTAGTGGTAACTTTCTTCTTCTTGTTCGAAACGTATATATACCTCAGAGATCAACACAACACCGTCCTTCCATGTTCCTGTCATATGAGGAAGGGAATGTGGAGGTGAAGAGATTAGTAGATGAGGTGATAGAACGAAAAAAGTGATGGTGGCTACATTTGTGGTGGTGTTGCTTCTGAGCAATGCCCACGTTACAAAGAGTGAAGGAACCATAAAGGTGCTGGTGGATGAGTCACGTGTGGACAGCGTAAGTGAAGCTGCACAGAAGAATTACACTGACGGCGGGTATCCTAAAGACAGTGACTGGAGTTACTCCTTTGACAACAATACACAACCCTGGGGAATGGGCAAAGTGAAAAGCAAAATACTGGAAGTAGCTTCTGTAGATGTCAAAAAATCTGGAACTCTCAGCTATTCCAGTCTCAAAGACTATGATGTACTGATCATTGCCTCTTTCACAGAAAGTTACAGCTCTGCAGAAGCAGATGCTATCAAGAAATTCGTTGAAAATGGTGGCAGCCTGCTCATGCTAGCAGACTATGAATATTCTTGTAACAGTGTCTCACGCTCTTTTGATGTTCTCTTCCCGTCAGAATCTGCTGTCATTGCTGAGAAGAAGGGCATCGAGAAGGTTTTCAGCTATAATGTCCCCCCCTGGGTCTGGACCATTACAGTGCCGAGGCCATTCTTTTCCTATGTTGAGGACATCACGCAGCATCCAGTGACAGAAGGAATAGATAAAATTGGTGTAGCATATGCGATCCCCATAACGAGCCACAAGACAGGGAAAGTGCTGGCAAGAACAACGTCGGATTCATGGTTAGACAGGGAAGGAACTGGATCTGGCAGTAAGCAGGCTGACGAAGAGGCAGGTCCTTTCGATATTATTCTCGCAATGGAAAATATCGGTAAGGGCAGAGCAGTCTTCATTGGGTCCTTCTACTCGTTCAGAGATTCAATTACACAGAGTGAAAAGCAGAACCTGACCCTCATCCGCAATGCAGTGGAATGGCTGGGTGAGCCGGGCGGGCCCTACAAGCAGTACAAGATCATCAACGAGCAGGCACAGCAGGCGTTCTCTGATGCTGTGGCACTGTTTGACAGTCACAACTTCTCTGAGGCAAAATCT